>Ga0209515_10000785_pt1 | contig 55430 bp, 61 predicted proteins | sample Subgroupgradi54m_FD_187454 | JGI IMG/M metagenome (GOLD analysis project Ga0209515, IMG submission 187454) | Subsurface groundwater microbial communities from S. Glens Falls, New York, USA - GMW60B uncontaminated upgradient, 5.4 m (SPAdes)... ... | reverse complement strand
TTGATTACAAAGCGCCGTGGCTTGTCTATTCAGGGCTTGAGATGACTCAAACTCAAGCGTGTCACAATGATAAAAATTCTATCTAAAACAACAACAAAAAATGGTCTAGACAACCGGGGCCACTATAATCCTTTTACTGGAAAACGTGGGTATAAAAGTAAAATTTGATGGCAATTTATCATAAAGGAACCGTGGAAAATGAATACCGAAGAAGATAAACGGCCCCCAGATTATGAAAGCTTAAGCATGATTGGCGGAACGATATGTTTTATCGTTCTAGTTATATTTGGATGGGGGTGGATGTCAAACGTAGTTTTCAGCAACATGACCACTGGGCAGTATTTTCAGAAAGTTAAGACCGAATGGCCAGTGACAATTAACAATATGAAAATAAAACTTCAAGAGATTGCAAATAGAGCGACCGATGTTGAGTCGACGAATCAATCTCGTGCCGGAGAAGTCGACCACAGGGCAGAAAGACCTTTTAGTTATGTTTACTCAGTCATTCATAGCTTACACTGGGCACTGGATGCCAAGGAAACGATCTCTTCCTTTCCTCTCAAAGGCGATGAACCTGATTTTTATTTACAAGCAATGACAAACACACGGATCGCAGCGGGCAAACTGTCAACTGCGAGAGCCACGATAAACCCTTTCTTAGAAAGCAAAAACAAATATATCAATAAAAGCGCTGACGGGTTTGATGTTGCTTACAAGGGGCTACTTTTATCATTGGACAAAAGTCTGACCATTTTTGAAAAGATGGCGAATATGACGGATGAAGAAGCAGCAATTAATATCGGCACGATTTCGAAAGAAGCAAGCGAATTTGCTGCTCAAGCCGACGAAGGATGGAAACTCTTAGTCTATGCTACAGTTGCTTCTACTTATGCCTTAGTCGACAATGAGAGAGAAGAGGACGGGAAACACCCATATCTTACTATTACAGTGGAGGAGAGGGGCATACTTCTAAAGGAGCTCGAGGAACTTTTCGGAGATAAAATAAAGGTTGGGCTCCAAGCTGGCCAACACAGCACTATCGGAGCTCCCGCTGTGTTGTGGGGGTTTCTTACTCAGGAAGGATGGAAACCTTCTGATCGAGCGTGACTGGTAATCCCTATTTTTTCATTTCTTCGATTTAAGCCAATTACTTAAATAACCTTCCAAGTTGCGTCTAGAATATTTTGTCACAGCCTGTCAAAATCTTGAATAGTTTTCATTCAATTACTTGACACGAAATTTACGCCTGCTATACTGTTCAACGTTATACTGAACAACAATAAAACATGCCTACAAAATTAAGCGCAGACATCAGAAGAAAAAGAGAAGAAAAAGGATTCGGACTTCGAGAATTTGCTAGAGAAATTGGGATAAGTCCATCTTACCTTTCAATGTGGGAATCAGGTGAAATAACCCAAGATCCATCTGAACAAGTAATTTCAGCAATGGAACGAGCACTCGGTATGAATAGAGGCTTTCTTCTTGCTAGTGCGACTACCGGCGGAGCAACGATGATAAAAGAAGTTTTTGAAAAGAATTCTGAAAATGCAGATATGGTACGAACATTTTTGGATGAGGCTCGCAAGAAAGAGATGTCTCGCAAAACTTGGGAGAAGATATTAGCTATTCTTGGAAAATAGTAGAACGCATTTTTTTTGCCTGTGTTGTTCAATAAAATACTGAACACTTACCAGGAGTCTTCAATGATTACTAAATTAGAACTTAGACGTAGAGAAATTGGGCTGTCGCAAAAAGATTTGGCGAAGAAAATCGGATATCACAACTCGCTCATTTCAAAGTACGAGCAAGGATTTCGTTTGCAGGTCAGCGATAGATTCAAACGTAAAGTTTCAAAAGCCCTCGGCATTTCTCAAAAAGATTTGTTTGAGGGAAGCATCCTTATTGCAAAGGATCGAAAATTATGATTTTAGGATCGACGGGAGGTATGGGGATAAGGGAAGTTCGTTTTCGAGATACCGAGCACATTTCACAGATCGTTTTCCGTGTAATGAGCAATATTTTCAAAAATGTAGAAAAAACTTACATATCTAGCGATTCATCAGGAAAGCTGTAAAATGAGTGATAAGGTTACTAGTTTAAATTTTAAACATTTTTGTTCGTCTGGTTTTATTGCAGATTATATCAATTATGCAGAGCCATTAACTGATGCTCCAGTTGAATTTCATATTGCAACGGCAATTTGTACTTTATCAACCGCAATGTCGAATAAAATTTTCCTTCCGTTAGGTGACAAAAGACTTTACCCGAATGTCTGGGCTTTGGTGCTGGCTCCTTCGGGAACTCATCGAAAAAGTAGCTCCATTCAAATTGGCTTAAATCTTATTCGGGATCTTGACCGTAAGTTGCTTTTACCACGAGATTTTTCAATCGAAGCATTTCTTGAGGGTTTAAGCGAAAACCCAACCGGTATACTGGCTTTTTCTGAATTTGCCGCACTTTTAGAAATGGGCCAGCGTAGTTATATGATTGGGTTACGGTCAATTCTTACTGATTTATACGATTGCCCGCCTTGGTTTACCAGAAAGTTAAAGGGGAAGGAATTCACAATTGAAAATGCATGCTTTTCTCTCATCGGTGCATCAACGATAGATTGGCTGATTGAAAGCCTTAAAGAGGGTGATGTTAAGGGCGGATTCCTAGCTCGTTTTTTATTTTTCCCTTCCTCTAGGAAAACAAAAATCCTCCCAATCCCTCCACGTGCCGACGAATATCAAAAATCCTTACTCGTGGCAGAACTAAAAAAAATTCAGAGGTTTGCAGGCGAATGTTCCTATTCCGAAGGAGCAAAGGATGTGTATGATGACTGGTATAGAGCACACGACGCTCACATGCAAAGGGAAGTCCAACTTGAACTCCTTTCTAGTTTCTACAACAGAATTCCAGATTACCTTTGGAAAATTTCTATGCTTATCTCAGTTTCCGTTGAAGGCACTCTAACAATCAGCGCTGAATCTGTCTCAAAGGGGGTTATCTTGGTCGAATACCTGAAGCAATCCATTAAGACGCTAGTAGAGGAGGAATTTGAATTCTCGAAAGAAGGCAGGAATAAGAAAAAGCTGTTCAAAATGGCAAAAGACTATCTCGAAAAACACAATAGAGTAATTAATCATTCAACCTTGCTTCGGAATTCGCATATGAATGCGAAAGAGCTAAAGGAAGCTGCGAATGCACTGGTCGAAGAAGGCCGTTTTATGCCCCCAAATGGTGATACATGTTACTGGCCAACGGAATAATTCGCAAAGTTAGCAACGGTTCGCAGAAGTATGCGAATCGACCAAATTCCTTTAAGTAAAGAGGTTATGTTTAATTATTAACATATATATTGTTATTTTAAGAGCAGATCTTTAAAGGCATGTTTTTGTATAGTGGTACGAGCCGTGCAAATTTGCGAATTGTAAATGTTTAGGAGATAGCAATGACAACAGATATCAATCGTAATTCAAGGCAAAGACAACGTTTTCCAATTAAACTAAATGACGATCTTCGACACAAAATCTGTTTTCGGATTGCCCTAGGTTTTACAACAAGGCAGGTTCAAAGCTGGCTTGATTCTCATAGAATCAAAATCGGATATCAGGGCCTTCGAAAGTATTGGAAACGACGACGTTGGGTTAAGCTTACAAACTCTATAAAAGCAAATATAGTGAATCGTCCCGAAGTTCTGGGAATGATTAAGGAAATACTTCAAACGTGGCTCGATGGTATAAATGCAGAATTCAAAGATCATGCTACCGAATTAAAAAATGAACTAAGAGCAGTAAGGGATCAGGATCCCTCCAAGGTGTATCAATTTAACGTTGTTGGTATAGGATTAGTTCAAAAGTTCAATGAAGCGCTTGAAAAAGGCAACAAAATGGCTATGAGCTTGAGGAACACAGAAGTCTAGTTTTAACTAAATGGGTACTACTTGATACATCTTTGCGTATGTATGGCATTGAAAAATTAAAGGAAATATTACGAAATGGTAAAAGGGACATCAAGTCTTTTAATTGATATTGTGGAACTTTCAAGACAGCTACAAGTAAAACCTGCCACTATTTATTCTTGGACGTTTACCAGACAAGTTCCTTTTATAAAAATCGGTCGTCTTTTAAGATTTGAACAAGATGAGGTAAATACTTGGCTTGAACAACGAAAGGTTGACGTTCGGAAATGATTCAAGGTAGGATGTTCTGCCATTATGAAAAACGTTCTAACTACTCTAGAAGCAGCAAACAAATACGACCTTTCCACCGGATATATTCGTCAACTTTTAATCGACAAAACGATCAAAGGCCGTCGAGCCCCGATAAGCAAAAAGAATATTGTTTGGTTAGTCGACGAACCTTCCCTCAAGAAATACCTTTCCAAAGATCGCACTCCGGGCCCAAAGACTCGCAAAAAACGTTCTTGAATAATATACGTAATGCGTATATAATTATTCTCAGTTTTGCCGATAATATAACCGAGGATAATTAATGGGCGTATTCATAAAAAACGGTAGTTTCTGGATTGATTATTACTTCAATGGCCGACGGAAACGTGAAAAAGTCGGGCCGAGTAAAACGCTTGCAACTAAAGCGTTGAGGAAACGACAAATCCAGATAGCCGAAGGTAAGTTCCTCGATATTGATCAACAGAAAACCATTCGCTTTAAAGACTTCGCACAAATTTATGAAGATTCACATGGTAAGAAAAAACGGTCATGGGAATCGACAGACAGAAACTATCTTAAACGGCTTAATGAATTCTTTGGTGATAAGTATTTACACGAGATTAATTCTCTTCTTGTTAAGCGATATCAAACTCAAAGACGAGCGACTGAAACTTATAAAGGAACTTTAACCTCGCCTGCTTATGTGAATAGGGAACTGGCTTGTCTCAAGTGCATGTTTAATTGGGCTATTCAATGGGGATATGTTAAAGAAAACCCTGTCAAAGCGGTGAAACTAGAAAAAGAGAATAATTCCCGGCTTCGGTTCTTGGAAAAGGAGGAATTTAAGAAACTTTTCGATTGCTGTTCTGACGATCTTAAGCCTATCGTTTTACTCGCAGTCAATACAGGCATGCGAAAGGCTGAGATTCAGTATTTGAAATGGCGTGATGTTGATATCATCCGAGGAATTGTCACGCTCCAAACCACTAAGAATGGTGAAACCAGACGAATTCCTTTAAACAAAACAGCCAAAGAAGCCATCATGAAGGTCAGAAAGAATCCTATAAGTCCGTATATCTTTTGCAAAAGTGACGGAAATCCATATAATTTCAGGAACGGTTTTGAAAATGCTTTGGAAAGGGCAAAGATCAAAGACTTCCGCTTTCATGATTTGCGTCACACAGCGGCCTCTTATTTGGCAATGTCCGGCGTTGATCTAAGAACAATCATGGAAATTTTAGGGCACAAATCTTTTGATATGGTAATGCGGTATGCTCATTTATCGCAGTCGCATAATGCCAATGCGGTAAGCCGTCTTGATGTTCAAATGGACACCATATGGTCACCGAAGCAAAATGAAGTCAAGAGGGAAGAAACTTCCGATCTTGTAAGTACTTCAGCTATAATAAGTTCCTTTGATGGAGAGGTCGCATAGCCCGGTTTAGTGCGGCGGTTTGCTAAACCGCTGTGGCGCCTAAAGCGCCACCGGGGGTTCAAATCCCCCCCTCTCCGAATTTTCCCGAACGCAGTTCGGAAAAATTTTTCGAGGGCGGCGCAAATCTGAGTAAACGAGTTAACCAAGCCGGGTTAAAAGAAGACAGGAAAAACGAAGACGTAATGTGAATGTAACCCCATAGTGTAAATTGGAAGCTGAAAGCATCTTGGGAGAGCGCAAAAGGCAGTCCGCTAATCGGACTTATGAGCACAAAACAAGCCGCCGCGCCAAGCATCCAAAGCAAATACCTTGAAGTTGAAAAACTCCCCTTTTTTTCTCCCTGCAAAATAGGCAAGAAAACCCAAACGACAAAGTGATAAAAGATTACGTGATCTATTCGAATCTTCATATAAAGAGAGGCAAATGAGACCGCAAGCCCCGCGCCTTCAAAAAAACAATAATCTATGATTTCGGATTTCTTCAAAAACGGCCTCGCTTTAATCAAGGCGTAAATAAAAAAATACCGGCTATGAAAATTCCACAGGCAATAAGCCGCGGATGAAAAAAATTAAACCACCGATAATTTCTCAGAATAAATATGTAAATGAAGGCATTCGTTGCGAGCCGGCTCGCTAGGAGGTGACGGCGGGCGCCGCCGGATTCGGAGTCGTCACTTCGGTGCATCATATAGGCTTCGGTGAAAATGCAATGAACTACGAAGTAGTAAGTTATGGGAGGAAAACTGTAATAGACACTTAGAGCCGAGGCGCAGATCATCAACAGAAAAGACGCCCGGTTTCCGGGGCTCGATATCTGGACCATCTGTTTTTTTGAATAAATGAAACTGACCGCGTAATGGGTCAGCCCCAAACAAATATAAATATAACCAAACCAACCCGGAACACCCTTAGACAGAGCGGCAACAATTAAGACCGACATTATTTTTATAAGTGAATTTTTAGGCATCGACAATCGCCCCACCTGTTGAACGCTGCTTTTTTAGTTGAAAGCGCTTCTTCAGATTGTTAATCGGCGCTTCATACAAATGCCAGGACAACATAGCCAGGCTGACCGTTAAAATAAATCGAAGCAAAATAGCAGGGACCATTGAAACAATTTGAATTTTTTCCTTAAACCACCAACCAAGCCCCCACGTAAAAAAATGAATCAAATAAAGTCCGTAACTGATTTTACCCAAATAAGAAAACGGCCGGAATGATAGCCATTTGGCAGGCAGAAAATTGTCTCGCTTCCACAAACCTAATATTATCAGCGCAAAACCTATCTCTAATAATGTTTGTGTGTTTGAAGGGTAGCAAGCCAAGAGTTCTACCGGCACCACCGGCTTTTTAAAAATAAAAAGTAGAAGCGTCAAAAAAAGCCCGGAATAAAAAAGTAAGGGCGGAGAAATATTTTTAAATTTAGCTTTCGTTTCGGCATAAGCAAAGAGACTCCCCCAAATTAAATATTCCCCGCAAACCGGAAGCAGAAGCCCATAGGAGCTTGACGGCAAATATAAGCGCATCATCAATCTAAAACCAATACTAGCCAAAAGAAGTCCGATCAAAACGCGAAAGCGCCATTTAGGGGGCGTCCCCAGAAGAATGAGAGGATAAATGAGGTAGAATTGTTCCTCTATGCAAAGCGTCCAAAAATGAATTCCTGAATTTGCGCCGAGCCCGAACAAGGGCCGCGGGTCGTCGGACCACAAGCTCAAGAAGAATAATTTCACATTTAAGAGATAACTCAAGTTTCAGACGGGATAAGGAAGTCTTTTCAAAATGAGCAGCATGGCCAGGACCAAATAATAAGCGGGGGAAATCCGAAGAAATCTGCGCGCATAAAAAAAACGAAGAGAATCTTTTAACGAACCCTCTGTTTCCAAGAGCGTATAGGTGATCAGAAAACCGCTTAAGACGAAAAAAAGAGCGACTCCGTAGCTTCCAAACCAAAAAATTTTGCCGGAGTTGTGGTATAAAAAGACTCCGAGAAAGCTAAAAAACCTTAAGCCGTCGAGCTGTTTTTTATGCATGGGTAAGAACCGCATACTATTTTAGGGGGCCAGGCGATTTAATCAATAAAAGACTCCTCAGGAATTGATTTTCCCTCTAGGGGGAAAATACATATAATAAAGGCCAATGACCACTGAGATTCATTCACAGAAAATCCTGACGCAGTTGAAGCAGCGGTTTGCTTCTGAGGTGCTGTGGCATTTTGTCAGCCGCGAAAAGCCGGACGAGGACAGCTACCACATTGTCCTCTCCATTTTAAAAACAGGACTCAAAGTCGGCCCCCAGAAAGAACAATTTAAAGTTTATAATCAAAAGACCAAAGAAGTGGAAGTGTTGGACGGAGACCCGGTCGCCTGCTTGGCGGACATTCCGCTCAAAGATCTTCATATTCATGCTGAACGCTACGGAAGTTTTGCTATCGGATTTCACAAAGCGAGCGCGATTTTGAACGGATTTAATCCGGTGCTTTACGTCAATCAGTATTCTTCGGTCTTCCACGAATTTATGAAATTCATCGAGGAAATCGATCAAGACATCGAAAAATTGCCGGACATGTACAAAAAATACAGCCGCCTGAGAAATTTGCTGGGGTCCATCGCAAAGTCGGGAGATTTGATGGCGAGCCCTCAGGCCGACCCAAAGCTGGACCATTTGCAGATGAACAATTTTTATTATGAACGTGAATGGAGGTCTTTGACCAGCTGGAATTTTAAAAGCGAAGACGTGGCTTTAATTCTGCTGCCTGAGGAAAAACTTTGGAGTTTTGTCGAGGACCGCAAACATAGCGGCCTCAAAGTTTCCGAAACCACACCCGTTCTGCCGTTTAATTTAATCTACAACGTTTAATTGCGGCTCACCCATTTTCCAGCGGCAATCTTGGCAGTACTGCTTAAGCGGTGATCGTGATTGAGTTGGTGCGGTGGATCAATGACAAGTTGGCGCGATGCTGACACTGCAAGAAGAAAATGTTATAATTCCTTAAAATCACCAAATCCTGACCCACTCATCCATAATCAGTTAAAAATTCTAACGCATTGATTTTAGAAGTTAACGAGGGAGGTGCGCGGATGAATTTCACTAGACTGACCTTGAGTTTCATGGTTTTTCTAATTGCGGTGAGCGGATGCGGGCCGGCAAAGCCGTATTCGGCACCGGGTCCGGATTATTACACTGACATGGAACGCAGCAATATTGACGGCCGCTGGTACCACAAAAATCCGCCCAACGCTCGCGACATGATGTCTTATGATAGCCCCCGGAACGAAGATTAAAATGGCGAGGGTTGGAACATAAAAAATGTTCAGCATAAACCCGAAGCCACCGGCGCAGCCGGATGGTTGTGCGTTGATTGAGGGTAATAGGTGTCACCATGTCTGAAACCTTGCAGAAATTACCGGCCCCAAAAACTTATGCGGACCTAAGGCGCGAAGTCCGGCTTGCCATTCGGCGCGGCAAGGAACACGCTGCTGTCGCTGTCGAACAAGAAAAAGTTCGTACCTCGTGGGAAATCGGAAAACTCATTGACGCTCACGTTCTTCAACACAAAGAGCGGGCTGGCTATGCGCAGTTTGTTCTCGTAAAGCTTGCAAAAGATTTAGGAACAAGCCGCACGGAGCTTTATTACATGCTCGAGTTCGCTCGCACTTATCCAATTGTCCGTTCGAGCGGACAATTGACATGGGCTCACTACAAACGACTTCTAGCTATTAATAATGACGAGAAAAGACAAAAACTTGCTCTGCGCGCTGAAAAAGAAAACTGGAGTAGTGATCAACTGCGCCGCGAAATTCAAAAGTCGCGGACCACAAATAAACTTCAGGACGAAAACTTTCCAGAAATTCTGACAGCTCAACCCGGCGTTGTTGGTTGTTATCGAATCATTCAAGCTGCGAAAGGCCCTTATCAAGGCGAGCTCGCCGTCGATCTTGGATTTTCTAACTACCTGAGGCCCGCCAAACTTCGTTTCAAAGAAGGTGACATTGTTGAAACGTACAAAGGTAAACTCAGAAAAAGAAAAGGCGGCATTGACGCAAACCTTTTTACCTACGAGGCCTATTTAATTGAAGTGGTTGACGGCGACACCTTTAACGCTGTGATTGATTTGGGATTCGGCATCACGAGCGTTCAAACTTTGCGCTTGCGCGGACTTGACGCTCCTGAAATTGCAACTCATGACGGAATCAATGCCGCAGCCTTCGTCAAACGTGCGTTCGCCAAGAGTGCCAAAGCCGGAATGACTTCGGTCATTTTGAAGAGTATTAAATCCGACAAGTACGACCGCTACCTGGCCGACGTCTTTCTCGACGGGGTCTATTTGAACCAGCAACTCGTCTCCCGCAGTCTCGCCACGGTCATGGAAGTTTAAGGTGTAAAAAAGTGGGAAAATCCCACTTGAATCAATTCCCACCCTGTGGTACTCTTATCTTGGTGTTCATGATACCCGTGATCGCACTTCGATAAGTGCGAGGAGGCTGCAAATATGCGAGACGAAATAGTTAAGGATAATCATTTTAAGGAAATCGCTGACGTTAAGTCCGATTCTAAAAACCGCGTTACCTTAAGCAAAGTCAAATCTGCAAAAGCCAGGATTTATAAGGTCTACATCAATGCAGTCGGGCAAATTATTTTAGACCCGCAGGTAACCATTCCTGCTCACGAACAGTGGCTCTTTAAAAATAAGACAGCCAGAGACATGGTGCTTAGAGGGCTAGACGATGCAAGACATGGTCGGCTTACCGACGCGGATGAAGATTATTCTAAATACATAGACTAAGAGTAATGTTTGATCTCAAATTTTCCGATGAAGCCAAGAGTCAACGGGAAATACTGAAAGCCAACCCAGCCCGAACAGCTGTATGGAATCAAGTCAAAAAATCATTGGGGTATCTTCAAGTAAATCCGCGGCACCCTTCGCTAAACACTCACGAGTATAATTCGATACCTCACCCTCGGGACTTAAAAGGCAAAGTGTTTGAAGCTTACGCGCAAAATAATACGCCGTCAGCGTACCGGATTTTTTGGTGTTACGGCCCCGGCAAAAAGCAAATTACAATTATCGCGATTACCCCACACCCGTAAAGGAAGGAATATTTGACCCTTTATCAAGCTTCCTTAATTTTTTAGCAGTAGCACGGGGTCTTTTTTAGCGTTTGAACGATTTTTAAATAAGAGCCATAGCTACTGTAGGTTTGTTTGTCATTAGAGTGGAATGAAAATATGATGGAAATGTTTGGTTTAGGGGCGATCTGCGTTATTCTTGGTTGGTTGTTGGGTTTGTTAAGCCAACCTATAGTTTCGAGAATTGAAAGGCATTACAAACGTGAGGATTTTAGAAAAGCAATATTTTCAGAGTTAAAAACTCTTGGCACTAGATTAGCAGCCACATGTTATCAGATTCAGAGCCATCTAGGGATGAGAGATAAAGAAGCCTTGCGCTGGGTAAAAAGTGTATATGAAAAACATAAAACAGATTGTCCCAAAGGTGTTATAGAAGCTATAGATAAAGTACTACAAGCTTCCAACGAGCAATTTAGTGCTGTTGCCGATTTTACCAAAGCCCCTAAAAATATATATCTTGGCTTAAAAACATTTTCAGTCCCTCTTATAGATTCAATTTTATAAAATTTATCCGTCTTCGATTCAGTATTTCAAGAGCGTATTCTAGAAGTACGCGCACAGATTAACATGCTGAACGGAGAGATTGAAAACGCAATGTTTCAGTTTCAACTGACATTTGACCCTGCACGCATGAAAGCAAATGCAGAAATTATTGAACAAAATATTAATACTAGTTATACCGAAATTCAGCGGAGATGTAAGCTTGTTGTGGATAAAATTGATAAAATTTTGAATGATTAACAAATTCGCAGAATTTGCATTAGTACATAACTACTGTAGGTAACTTTGTGTTAAACGTTAGGCATTTAAAACTATAATCCATGATTCATTTCAGCGACCAGTTCCAAAAAATTTCAGTGGAAGATTTTAAAATCAGCAGAAGTCATGCTGAAAACGTGATTCAAAACAAAGACCACGTAGAGTTTATTAAATTAGATGATAATGCACAGTTGACGTTCTTCTGTAAAAAAATAGTTGCTGGGGAAAAAGAGTTTTGTCTTGTCGTTTGCACAATGGGGTCTTTAGATAATCTTACAGTTGTCATGGCGTACAAAATTTTGCCTGAAATGTACAAGGAAATTAAAGAAATAACGCCGCTTCGTTTGCTTCGAGAGCTTGCTATAATGTTTGGGCTAAATATAACTATTGGAGATGTAACCTCGAAATTTATTTTACGAGAGCAGATTAGATGTAATACAGTAGGTCCCACTAATATTTTCATGGTAGACAATCCTCTTAACCATTCATTTTTTCAAAACTTTCATTATAAAATTGAACAAGACCGCCTATCCTACGTTGCACACTGCGCGCTTTGCTTCTGTATCGATACAACTATTTATAAAAAATGGATAAATCGATAATTAGGGCAATTAGAAAGGACTACGGAAATGAAAAGCGACAATAAAAGCAAAAGTTTCGATTGGTTTCTAGTCTTGAAAGTTCTTTTTTGGATTGTTTATGCAATAGTAGTTATTTGGAGTTGGATGGACAATAATTTCAATTCTAAATTAGCTTTTGGAATTATTTTTGTAGGCTTATGGTGGCTGTTTGAATCGTCCATGAAGGGTGCAATTCGTGATGGTATTGAAAACGCTTCCGAAGACTATTTTGTTAAAGAGAATCTGAAGGAAATAATTAAAGAAGCGATTAAAGAGGCTAGGGAAGAATAGTAAACCTGTATTTGTAGACAAATTCAGAACGATTTCTCCCTATACCTTCCAATGATTTTTCATTATACTTTTACTTCAAAAGTGTCACCAGACTGACACCGAAATGCTTAATTTAAGATTTAAAGCGAAGCACTTAAATTTATAATTCATTTAGTGGAAGCGAGTTATACATACGAGCGCCCGTAGCTCAATTGGATAGAGCGTCTGACTACGGATCAGAAGGTTGGGGGTTCAAATCCCTCCGGGCGCACTTTTTCTCAATGAAAAAGTACTGTGCCGTCACGATTAAGGAAATCGTGTACGGCATTGCGGATCCTTAATTTAGTTGTTAGTATATTCAACAAAGTCTGCAACCTGTCCCGTTGTGAAACAACGGGGCGGGCGCACTTATTATCTGTTTATTTCGTTTTTTCTGTCTGCGTGATTCCCTTAATTTGTACGTATTTTGACGTATTGTAGACACCAATCTGATTATAATTCCCTTATAAGAATAGTAAAAATAGATTATAATTATTACATAATACTGTCAATTTATGACAGTAACTAACATTTATATAGTTGAAATATAGTATATATGTGTTATATTTGTCCTATGCTGTCTATATATGACAGTATAATACATTTTTATATGGAGAAATAAACATGAGCACGTTAATGGAAAAGATTGTTGAAAAGATTCCTACTGATACTTTTAGCGATACTGCTTTACGTAACATCATTGCAGGTAGTGATAATAGCCGTTACAGTTTTGTCAAAAGGGCTATTAGAGCAGGTGATCTCATTCATTTGCGAAGAGGGTTCTATTCTTTTTCTAAGAAGTATCAACGAAAAGGCGTTAATCTATTTGAAGTTGCGCAAATGATTTATGGGCCTTCTTACATTAGCTTTGAATCTGCTCTAGCCTATCATGGTTGGATTCCTGAGGCTGTTTATACAGTCACTAGTGCTTGCGCAAAAAGATCGAAAGATGCGCATACGCCCTTAGGTTTGTTCAGTTATACTCATATTCCTTCGAATAAATTTCTTGCTGGTGTTAAAAGAATGGAATCACCTAATGGTATCTTCCTAATGGCAACACCATGGCGCGCCCTTGTAGATTACGTCTATGCTCATAGTAAGCGTTGGAAAGGATTAAAATCCGTTGTTGAGAGTTTGAGAGTTGATGCGATTAATTTTAAAGAAGTAGACTTTCGTTTATTGGAAGAAATCAAAGAAGCAACTAAAAGTAGTTATGTCAAAAAGTTTATCGACAGCGTTAAAAAGGAACTTCTCACATGAGCGTTGAAATTATTCAAGAACGCCTCAATTCATACAATTGTCAATCAGTTCAGGAAGAGGAAAACGCCGTAAGAGAAATTGCTCAAGAAATTATTCTAGGTGGTTTATCAAGATCAGGTTTTTTTAAAGAGGCAGCATTCCAAGGCGGAACATGCTTACGTATTCTTTACAACTTGGAGCGTTTCTCCGAAGATTTGGACTTTATTTTGATTAAACCAAATAAAACAATCTCTTTGGATGATTTTCTCGAAACAGTATGTCTAGAATTAAAATCTTACGATCTCAAATTTACTTTTTCGGATCGCAAAGATATTGAAAAAACAGTTCGACAACAAATCCTCAAAGAGGATTCATTAGTAAAGCTACTTACTTTTAACCATTTAAGACCAGGTCGGGATACTCGAAGCATTAAGATTAAAATTGAAATTGATACAAATCCTCCTGAACATAGTAATTTTGAAACAAAGTATCATGATTATCCATTTGCGTATGAAGTAACAGCGCAGAATTTACCGACTCTTTTTGCGAGTAAAAGTCATGCATTACTCTGTCGTGAATATGTCAAAGGACGTGATTGGTATGATTTTGTTTGGTATGTGAGTCGCAAGATTTCACTTAATTACCAACATTTGTCGGCAGCCATTAATCAGCTGGGTTCATGGAAAGGAAAGAGCGTAAAAGTTGATAAGGGTTGGTACTTAAAAGAAATGGAAAATCGAATTAGAAAAATTGATGTAGAGGAAGTAAAAAATGATGTGAAACGTTTTATTAAACCAAAGGATCTTCCTTCTATCGAAATCTGGAGTACAAAATTTTTCCTAGACAGACTTGATAAACTTTCAAGCAGTTTAGATTAACTTACGTAGATTTTCACTGATTTTTTTGATTTCGTAAGTTATGATGAGTGAGCTCCCATGAATCCCAATTCGCTGCACGCAACTTTCATGAAAGAAGCCCTGAAGGAAGCTGAGAAGGCTTTCGAAAAGGGAGAGGTGCCGGTCGGTGCGGTCATTGTTTATCAAAATAAAATTATTGCGCGCGGCTACAATCAAATGGAAATGCTGCATGATCCAACGGCGCACGCGGAAATGATTGCGATTACGCAGGCCGCGGATTTTTTGAGATCGCAGGGCGGTGAAAAACACCGGGGTTCACTGGAAAAGACGTCACTTTACGTGACGGTTGAGCCGTGTCCGATGTGCGCCGGAGCGCTCGTGATTTCGCACTGTGAGAGTTTAATTTTTGGCGCGAAAGATTTGAAGGCCGGAGCTTGCGGAACTTTGTATAATATTACGCAGGACGACCGATTGAACCATCGCGTGAATGTGATGAGCGGTGTCATGGAAAACGATGCCAAATTGTTGCTCCAGGAATTTTTTAAAAATTTGCGAAAAGAAAAAAGATAATAATGAAGTCCCACGTCGGCTACTTGGCCGTAGCCTCCTGGGATTAGTTCGCACGGCTGCCATCACTTTCATTGAAGGTCGAAAAGATCAATTAATGGGGAGTGATGACTGTCCCAATCGACTATAGAAAGTTTAATTGGAAGATTGGGGCTGACTTGACGTCGCTTTTGGCTCCGTAAGTCAGGTGCTCATTTAGGAGAGGTCGCATAGCCCGGCCTAGTGCGCTCGCTTGGAAAGCGAGTAAACCGCAAGGTTTCCAGGGTTCGAATCCCTGCCTCTCCGCCATCAATCTTATGATTGATGACTGCGCCGCCACGGTTTAAGGATGACCGTGTGCGGCCGCCGCCAACAGGCAGGTGATTAATTCGAAGAATCCTGAAGCGAAGGCCGTCAAGGCCGAGCGGAATGCCGAAAGTATAAATCTTTCGGCCTGCCTCTCCAATACTAATATGCATCACGTTTATATATTGCTCAATAAATTGAAGACAAAAACATATACAGGTGTTACTGCAGATGTAGATAAACGTCTCAAAGAACATAACGACGGTAGGGTAAAATCCAGTCGGCCATACTGGCCTTACGATGTGTTACATATTGAGTCGTATGCTACTTTAAAAGAAGCTCGCGCTAAAGAGCGATTTTATAAGACAACTACTGGTAGACGAAAACTTCAAAAATTGCCAACTGATATAAAAAATGACCAATCGAATTAAAACGGTTTTACTGTTATCCATTCTCAGCGGGATTTTTCTGTTCATTGGCTACGGCCTGGGTGGAAATTCAGGAATGACGTACGCACTTATTTTTTCCCTCGTCATAAACTTTGGAGCGTATTGGTTTTCGGACAAAATTGTTTTGGCCATGCATCAGGCACAGCCGCTTGCCCCTGACCACCCTTCGGGCGTTTATCAAATTATTCAGGAGCTGACCTCGCAAGTCCATCTTCCAATGCCGAAAGTCTATGTCGTTCCGCAGTTGGCGCCGAATGCATTTGCAACCGGACGAAATTCTGAACATGCCGCTGTCGCCGTCACCGAAGGCATTCTTCAAATTCTGGACAAACGGGAATTAAGAGGCGTACTTGCGCACGAAATTTCTCACATTCAAAATAGAGACATTCTGGTCTCAACGATTGTTGCCTCAGTCGCTTCGGCGATCATGTACTTGGCCCACATGATGAGATGGGTGGGTGTTTCCGGCGGCCGCAGGTCCAATGAGCGGGAAGGCGGAGGAGCAAATCCGCTTGTTTTGATTTTCACAATCGTGCTCGCGCCGCTCGTTGCGACGCTGATTCAAACGGCCATTTCCAGAACGCGTGAATTTATGGCGGATGAATCTGGCTCTCATGTTTCAGGCGATCCGGAGGCGCTGGCTTCGGCGCTTGAGAAAATTTCAAATCCAAAACTGATCAGCGAGTTCCAGAAACAACAATTGCCTCCCAGTATTCGGCCGGCCTTCGCGCATCTTTATATTGTGAATCATTTTTCGAGCGAATCGATCATGACTTTGTTTTCGACTCACCCGCCGACCCAAGAGCGCATCAGACGTCTTCGTGCGATGAATCCAGAAGCTCCTGGATGAGAAAGAAATCATGGAAACAGGGCAGAAAAATTATTACCAAGTTTTAGGCGTTCCGGAAACCGCAAGCCACGAAGAAATCAAAAAAATGTACCGGAAACTCGCGTTCAAATATCATCCTGACCGGAATCCGAATCCAAAAGATAAAAAGGAAGCCGAAGTAAAATTCAAAGAGATTTCCGAAGCGTATTATGTTTTGAGCGACCCGAAACGAAAAGAAGAATACGACCAGTTCAGAAAAGGCGGTTTCGCTCAGGCGGCGGGGCAATCTTCCGGCGGCCAGGATTTCACACAAGGGTTTGATTTTAGCGAATTCTTAAATAGGGTCCGCGGCAGCCAGGGGCGGGGCGCGGGTTTGGATGATATTTTTGAAAACATGTTTTATCCGCGTTCGGCCTCCAGCCGGCGCGTTTATTCAAGTCAGGATGAAAATCAATTTTACTCGGAAGAAAAAGTCGAGACTGATATTGAACTCATCGCGAAAATTTCAAAAGAGCAGGCCCTCAAAGGCGGCAAAGTTTTGATTAAAAGAAGCGACGGGAAATCCATTTCGGTGACCCTTCCAAAACCGGCGCGGGCCGGCCAAATTTTACGGGTCGGAGGGCAGGGAAAAATCTGCCCGTGCTGCGACAAAAAAGGCGATCTTTTAATTAAAATTCAAATCCGATCATGAGCGGCAGCTTCCGGTTTTGGTCCTGAAATTCCTTGCACCGATACGCCCAAGTTCTTAAAATAGAACCAGTTCCGGAATTTTCGGAAATTGACTTTCATTCTTCCTATGATATAATTTCACACCTTTTTATCAGTCATGACAAACGAATCCGAGCCCAGAGAACAAATACTCGTTTTAATCAAGCCCGACGGTCTTTCCAAGTCCTTAACGGGCAATATTCTGACCCGCCTATCCGAAACCAAACTCGAAATTGCTGCGGCTAAATGTCTTCACGTGTCCCGCGAACTAGCGGAAGCGCATTATTTCGCGCTTCGCCAAAAACCTTTTTTTGAAGAAGTGATCGGCTACATACAAGGCGAGTATCATTCGCGGAAAAAAGTAATGGCGCTTGTCTATGTCGGTGCGAACGCGATTTCGAAAGTGCGTGAGCTGGCCGGCGCCACAAATCCCGAAGAAGCAGATTCAGTTTCAATCCGCGGACAGTACGGAAGAATTACCACAAAAGGGGTTTATGAAAATGTAATTCACGCTTCCTCAAGTTCTGAAGAAGCCGAACGCGAAATTAAACTCTGGTTTGAACCGGACGAAATTATTTATGATTTATACCCTACGGAAACTGTCCAGGTCACCGTAAAAAAAAGGGTGTGGCCCAAAAAATCGGCCGCTTCAAATAAAAAGTGAAAAAATTCATTTCTGTTTTAATTCTTGCTTCACTGATGCCATTTTTAACTTCTTGTGAGAAAAAACCGGTTGCCGATTCGACAAATCCGGTCGAAGTCAAAGTCGCTTTCTGGGGTTCTCCGGAAGAGATCGATATTGTCACCCAATCAATGGAAGGCTGGCAGAAAGAACACCAGAACATTAAAGTTCGTTTCGAACATACGCCTTATTCCGGTTATGATTCCAAAATTTTAACGCGCGTGGCCGGTGGCGCCGCGCCGGATGTCATTGCCGCCGAAGCGAATTATTTTGTCACGTTCGCGACCCGAAGCGTTTTTCTAGGCTTAAATCAATTGATCAAGGAAGATGCTGGTTTTAAGCTCGACGATTTTTTTACTTCCATTATTGACCGCTTTACGGTGGGCGGCGAAGTCTATGCTATTCCGCGCGACGTCGCTCCGTTTGCCTGCGTCTTTTACAACAAAAAACTTTTTGACCAGGCTGGGCTTCCTTATCCCAAGGATGATTGGACGTGGGACGACCTGCTTGCCCTCGCTCAAAAATTAACGAAGCGCGACGTGGGCGGCAGAATTACCCAGTACGGATTTTACGGCTGGGCCTGGCAGAATTTTATTTATGGAAACGGCGGCAGTTTGGTGGACGATGTGAAATTTCCCACCAAGACAACGATGGATGACCCCAAAACCATCGAAGGCCTTCAATTTTACGCGGACCTTATTAATAAATATGAAGTGATGCCGACGCCGCTGGCCATGGCAAACAGTGGAATGGGCATTGATATGATGTTCGCAAGCGGGCGGCTGGCCATGTTTTTGTCCGGAATTTGGGAAACTCCGGCGCTTCGTGAAAAATATTCGTTTCAGTGGGACGTCGCCATGTTTCCAAAAAATAAAGAAGGCGTCAGAAAGTTCGGAAGCGGCGGAACCGGATATGGAATTATGAAATCGACCCAGCATTCCAAAGAGTCCTGGGAAGTGGTGAAGGCACTCACCAGCGCGCCTGTTCAAGCCGAGATGGCCAAGCGTGGACTTTCCCAGCCGGCGCTTCGTTCGATTGCAACCGGACCCGACTGGGCCGGGAGCTCTCTGGCTCCGGAAAATAAAAAAATGTTAAATGAAGCGGTCAATTACATTGTGTTTGATCCGTTTCATGCCAGATGGCGGGAAATCGAAGCTAAATTTATTACGCCCGAACTTGATCTGGTCAAATCCGGAAAAGAAACCGCACAACAGGCTGTTCAAAAAATGGTTCCCCAAATTAACGCGCTGCTCCAAGAAAGAGAATAATTTCAGCGGGTCAAATTTCTTAAAGACATGTCAAGGGAGAAACGTAAGATGAGTGAAGTATTAGTTAAAGAAAAAGAACAATCGCGAAGCAAAACGTCCAGAAATGAGGGCCAAAAATTCAAAAGTCATTTTGGATACTTTACCTCAGACGGCCGCGAATATGTGATTACTCGGCCGGACACGCCGCGGCCTTGGGTGAATGTCATTTGTAATGGAGACTACGGACTGATCGAATCCCAAACCGGTTCCGGTTTTTCGTGGCGTGACAATTCCAATTTGTCCCGGGTTACAAGATGGGAACAGGATTTAATTAAGGATAGCTGGGGGAAATATATTTATCTGCGCGATCAGGAGTCCGGAGACGTTTGGTCGGCTACCTGGAAACCCTGCTGTCCCAATTTTGATTTTTACGAAGTGCGTCATGGACAGGGATACTCGATTTTGAGGAGCAAATTAAATGGAATCAGTGCCGAAAAAACAATTTTTGTTGATGTCAAGGAACCAGCCGAAGTTTGGAAACTGGTTTTAAAAAACGAATCCTCCAAAAAACGCAAACTCAGCATTTTTACTTACTTCGAATGGTGCCTCGGAAACGCGGGCGATACGCACCGTGAATTCCAGAAGACATTCATTGAAACGGCAATTGATAGAAAGAACAACTGTCTATTCGGTCTTAAACGCGCGCCGCTTGTCCCGGGTTTCATTTCAACCGGAATGACAGAAAAACCTTTGGAGGCGTTTCATGCTTCCAATATTACGCCCGCTGCTTATGAAGGAGACAAAGAAGCTTTCTTTGGCCGCTACGGCGAGATTCAAGCCCCAAAAGCTGTCGTGGTTGGAAAATTAAATAATACACAAGGTAAATGGGGAGATTCGATTGCCAGCCTTCAGGTCGACCTTGAACTGGAAGCCGGAGAATCAAAGACCGTTGTATTTACCTTGGGTGTTGTCGAGTCTCCCGCAAAGGCCGCGGCCATTATTAAAAAATATTCGGATCCTCAAACTGCTGACCGGGAACTGAACAAAGTGAAAGCGCTATGGGATTCTTTCGTGAATGCCACAACGGTTGACACTCCGGACGAAGCTTTAAATTTCATGACGAATATTTGGATGAAGTATCAGACGATCTCGGCCCGTTTGTGGGCGCGCTGCGGTTACTATCAATCCAGCGGTGGATTTGGTTTTCGGGACCAGCTCCAAGACTGCCAAATTTTCTTTGCTACAAAACCCGAACTTGCGAGGAAACAAATTTTGCTTCACGCCGAACAGCAATTTCCGGATGGCACCGTTTATCACTGGTGGCACCACGGAACCAGTATGGGCGCTATTACGCATTGTTCTGACGATTTATTGTGGCTTGATTTCATCACGCTGAATTATCTGGACGAAACCGGCGACGATCAAATTCTCGACACAAAAGTAAAATTTCTGCCGGACCCGAAAACCAAAGCCCTAACCCAAGGCAGCCTTTACGATCATTGTCTGCGCGCGATCGACAAAGTGTTCACGCGATTCTCAAAACGCGGACTTCCTTTAATGGGTGAGTGTGATTGGAATGACGGTTTGAGCCATGTCGGAATCAAATGGAAAGGCGAGTCCATTTGGCTGGGGCATTTCTTTTACGGAATTCTCACCCGCATTGCCCCCATTTGTGAAGAGCGCGGCGATAAAAAACGCGCGAAATTATATTTGCGGCGCGCGGAGGAATTGAAGAAGGCGGTCAATAAGCACGGTTGGGACGGCGAATGGTATTTGGGCGCCACCCGCGATGACGGCCGGCCCTTAGGAAGTAAAACGCAAGATCAGGGAAAAATCTTTTTGAATTGTCAGACGTGGGCTGTGATTACCGGAGTTGCGGATGAAAAAAGAGGAAGGGCAGTCATGGACCAAGCCAAAAAACATTTGTACCGCGAATATGGTCCGCTGCTTTTGACGCCCGCTTATCACGTAACAGACCCGACGATCGGCTACATTACCCGTTATGCGCCGTCGGTCCGCGAAAACGGCGGACTTTATACACATGCCGGTACTTGGGCTGTTCAAGCCGAATGCATGATGCGTGACGGCGATCAGGCGTTTGAAGTCTACAATAGTTTTAATCCGGCGATTCGCGGTTTGGATCCGGACAACTATTTTGTGGAACCTTACGTAACTCCCGGAAATGTGGACGGGCCTGACTCCCCGAATTTTGGACGAGGCGGATGGACTTGGTACACAGGTTCGGCAGGTTGGTATGCCGTTGTCATTTTGAACTGGCTGCTTGGAATTCGTCCTACCCGGGAAGGCCTGATCATCGATCCTGTCATTCCGAAAAAATGGCCGGGTTTTAAGATGAAGCGGTTGTTAAGAGGGTCTACCTACCATATTACCGTAGAAAATCCGAAACACGTTTCTTCCGGGGTTAAAAAGTTGACTCTAGATGGTAAGCCGGTAGAAGGCAACTTCATCAAACTGCCCAAGGCCAAAGGCGCCCACGAAATATACGTCATTTTGGGCTAATCCTAACCGGGGAAAGAGACGTCTAATAATCGGAACGTTTCTTTCCCCGTTCCTTTATTAGATTGACTCTAAATTGTGGCATAGCTATAATTAAGCTAACTTTTGAAAAACTTTTAATTGCACTGCAAAGTTGGGGATTTAAAGCTCGTTTGAAAAGGTTTAGAGTTTTAATTTCAATTTTGTTCTTTCTCAGTTTGGCTGGATGTGCCGCCCGACAGCCTGAACTGATTTTCGAAAGTACTCCTGCCGGGAAAACCACAAGCTCCAATTCTCGCTTTCAATTAATCGATGATTTCAATGCGGGGGTTGCGAAAACGAAACTTGGAACCTCATGGAAAACTTCAGGCGAAGCCAAGATGAGGTTGCGCCCGGAACGAAGCGACGCTGTCAAGCACGGCGGCTCTTTGGCTTTCGAGTACGATCTTCCCCCGGCAAGCACTGTATCTCTAGCGGCTCCGCTTGACGGTTTGGATGCAAGCCAGACTCAGTTCCTGGTTTTTATGCTTCGAAAAAAGGAGCTGGATAGTTTTGGCGGCAGAATTGAAGTCAGCTTGAGTGATTTATCCGGACAAAAAGCTGCCATTAAAATTCGGCCTTCGTCACTTAAACTTTGGATGGGTCCGGCTGATGAATGGGCAGAAGCAGTTATTCCGAAAGCTAAATTTGGAAATTTAGATTTTAACCAGCTCGATCAATTTGAGATTGTTTTAAGATCAGGCGCGAATCCGGAAAGCGGAAAACTCGTTTTTGATGAAATTGCTTTTTTCGGAGGCGAGGAACTGGTCTTTAATTCTCAAAAAGACAATTTAGCCGGTTTCCCGAAAATTGATGTTCATGAAGGAAGGCGCGCTGAACTCCTTGCGATTAAGGATGACCGACAGTTCCTTAAAGAAGTTGCCCGAGATACATGGCTTTATTTTGAATATTTAATCGATCGAAATACGCATTTGGTAGTCGACCACGCACGGGTTGGTTCGGCATTGGGGATTGGAAGCTACATTAGTCCAACCAATGCAGCGTTGTACTGGCTGGCAAACGTTGCCGCTTACGATCTTTCTCTGATCTCGAAAGAAAAGGCCGTTCAAAATATCCAAGCAAGTTTGGACGTGTTTGAAAAGCTTGCGCGCTGGAAATTCGGGTTCTGGTACAATTTTTATAACACTGGAAATTTAAAAGTAACCCGTAAATATATTTCCACCGTCGACAATGGATGGCTGGCGGCCGGATTGATCGTCGTCAGGTCGGCATTTCCCCAAGAATTTGGGGAACGGGCAAGTAAAATTTTAAAGAAGTTTGATTTTTCAGAATTTTACGACAGCTCAAATGGACAGCTGAAGCTCGGATTCGATGATGATAAAGGAAAATTCGCTCCCTATCATTATGGGTTGCTTGCGAGCGAAGCACGCTTGGCCAGCTACGTCGCTATTGGGAAAGGCGATCTGGAAACCGAGCATTGGGCCCGGATTTATAGAACGCTTCCGGTTGAGTGGGATTGGCAGAAACAAGTTCCGGAAGGCACAGACGGTGAGTTGTTCAGCCTTCCGGTTTTTGAAGGTCACTATTCTTATTTGGGAAAAAAGTTTATTCCCAGCTGGGGCGGTTCGCTCTTTGAATTTTTAGCACCCACTTTGTTGGTGGATGAGCAGGCGTTGGCAAAAGAAAATCTGGGTAAAAATAACGAAATTGCCACAGATCTTCATATTCAATATGCGCTCAAGGAACAAAAGTATCCGATTTGGGGCATTGCTCCGTGCGCGATCCGAAACGGAAAATACTGGATCTACCGCGAATACGGAATTTCTCAAATGGGCGCGAAGGGCTATCCAGACCGCGGCATTATTGCGCCTTATGTTTCTTTTCTGGCTTTGGCGACGCGGCCGGAAGCAGCCATTCAAAATTTTCGCCGAATGTTGTTGCAATATCCTGATTCATACGGCGAATATGGTTTCTATGATTCGATTGATGTGACCAAGGGAACCGTAAACCATCAATACCTGGCATTGGATCAGGCCATGAGTTTTTTGGCAATCGTAAACTACTTGGAAAACGGTAGTCTACGTCGGAGATTTCAAACAGATCCGATTGGTAAAAAAAGTGAAGCCTTACTTAAGGAAGAACAATTCTCAATCTGAAAGATTGAAATTGAAAGGAGATAATAAGATGAAACGTTTTAGTTGGTTGTTTGTTTTGGTTCTTGTAATTGTAGCTTCAATGACTCAAGTAGGTTTTGCTGAAAATGGCAATGCGCCTGCCACTGCTTCAGGCAGTGAGCTTGTGGTCGCCGATTTCAACACGGGTGATAAGCCCAATAACATTGGCGGTGATTTCGGTTCATGGGATAAAGATCCTAACGATGAAACTCAAGTGTCTCAAATGAGTTTTGAATCCGATGATGCCTTGGGCGATAAAATGGGTTATTCGATTCGGCTCGACTATGATGTGGATTCACCGAATCCCGCCTACAACGGTTTTTGGATGAAGTTGAATGATCTTGATGCGACCGCTTACAACACCGTTAATTTCTACATCAAAGGTGATGCTAAGGCGGGTTTCACCAAACGCGTAAAGATTGAACTCAAGGATTCATCAAAGCAGCCGTCGCCTTACATTCTTTCCGGCGTAACGGATACTTGGCAGAAATTTTCAATTCCGTTTGAAAAATTTCGTAGAGTTAAGAACTGGGACGCCTTGAGCGAATTTGTTGTCGTGTTTGATGACATCAACTCCAATCCCAAGGCCGGAACTATTTTTATTGATAACGTTACCTTCTCAAACGAATAATTGACAAACGCGTTTAAATCCTCTGGGAAAGGGGGCTATTTCCGTGATCAAGCAGATGCTTTTGAAAGATCGAATTCTGACCGATAAGGAACGCAAAAACCTATCCATTTTGGAAGTGATCCGCAAAAATGGTCCCATTTCACGGACCGACATTTCCAAAATTACCGAACTCAACATCGTTACCGTTTCCAACTACGTCAGCCATTACATTAAGAGCGGTCTGGTCATTGAAGGTGAGCTGGATGAATCAACCGGCGGCCGGAAACCGGTTCTCGTCGAGCTGAATCCGAAAGCGGGTTACATCGTCGGTGTTGGGCTGAATATGTTTAATATGGTGGGCGTGTTGGTGGATTTGGAAATTAATGTGATCACGGAAATAAAACGCGAACGTGCCCCCGAGAATTCCGAAGTCGTCGTTCAACAAATGGTTGATCTTGCGGTTGAAATGATTGAACAGTCGGAAGTGGATAAAACCAAAATTGTGGGTGTCGGAGTCGGAATTCCGGGAATCATTGATGAACGCGGCCGCACGATCAGATGGCCTCAAAGTTTGGGCGAAAAAGACCTTTCCGTTTGCCTTTCCATTAAGGACACATTTGAAAAGCGCTTAAATGTGCCGACGTTTGTGGAAAATGACGCCAACGCTGCGGTCCTTGGAGAAAAATGGCTCGGCCTCGACCGCGACGTTAAAAATCTGGTTTATATGTTTTCCGGCGTCGGCGTCGGCATTATTATCAACGGCGAAATTTATCGAGGCGCAACTGGGGCTGCCGGAGAGCTTGGGATTTCAAGTTTAAAAACTTCTCGGGAAGAAATTAAAGCGATGGCCGCCGACCTCGGCCGATGGGAAATGGACATTGGCATGACGAACCGGGCCAAAGAGTTCATTGAAAAAGGCAGCGCCTCAATGATGAAAGATTCGACCGGCGGCAATATGAATAAAATAACCTTTAAAGAATTTATCAAGGCCGTTAAAGCAAAAGATCCGCTTGCTCTTAAAGTCGTTGAAGAAGGCGGTCTTGCTTTGGGAAAAAAGATCGCATTTCTTGTGAATCTTCTAAATCCAGAGATTGTCGTCATTGGCGGCGGAATTGAAGATTGCGGTGCACCTTTGCTTGATTCCATTAAAACCGCAATCAAGGAATGGGCCGTTGAGGAAGCGGCATCGCGCGTTAAAATTATTCCCTCCGCTTTCGGAGAAAATGCCGTTGCTTTGGGTGTGGTTGGTATCGTTGCCCGCGAAGTATTCGCTCAAGCGTAGAAGAAAGTTATTGTTTAAAACTTAAAGTTTTTTCCTCGTTTTTTCGCCACTTGTTTTTTTGAGCCTCGGACGGTATATTAGTCTTCTTTATCTCTCGTAACAAAATGGTCTATTGAGACGTAACTACTTGATTCATCATCAATACTGAAGCGCAGGAGATGACAAAACTCTCCGCCTTCAGCACTGGCGCATAGGCGCGCCTGTACTGAAGCGCAGGAGATGACAAAACTCTCCGCCTTCAGCACTGGCGCATAGGCGCCTGTACTGAAGCGCAGGAGATGACAAAACTCTCCGCCTTCAGCACTGGCGCATAGGCGCCTGTAAGGAGAGTTGGAATGTCAAAAGGCGTAACCATTTGGTTTACCGGTTTATCCGGATCGGGCAAGTCTACCATTGCTAGAATTATTGAGAAACGGCTTAAAGCTTTGGGCCGAAAAGTGGAAATTTTGGACGGCGATGTGGTCCGTACCAATTTAAGCAAAGGCCTCGGATTTTCGAAAGAAGACCGTGACACCAATATTAAACGGATTGGTTTTGTCTGTCATCTGCTGACGAGAAATGGTGTGGTCGCGATTGCCTCGGCAATTTCTCCTTACCGCGAAGTTCGCGATTACAACCGGAGTTTGATTGGCAATTTTGTTGAGGTTTATACGAAATGCGCTCTTGAAGAATGCGCCCGCCGGGACGTGAAAGGGCTTTATAAGAAAGCCATGGCCGGTGAAATCAAGGGGTTTACCGGCGTGGATGATCCTTATGAAGAGCCGCTCCACGGCGAAGTGGTGTGTGAAACGGACAAAGAAACTCCGGAACAATCCGCCGATCGTATTATGAGCAAGCTTGAAGAGCTGGGTTACCTCGAAAGTTCACACGCGTCCGGAAAGAAATAATGGCTGAAAAACGGCGCTGCGATTTACATATGCACACCGTCCATTCGGACGGAACGTTTACACCAACCCAGTTGATAGAACTTGCAAAGCAACAGGGCCTTTCCTGCGTTGCTTTGACCGATCACGATACGTTAAGCGGCGTTGAAGAAGCTCAAGTGACCGGAAACAGAATCGGAGTTGAAGTGATCGCGGGCATTGAATTCAGTGCCATTTGCGATCCGGGAACGATGCATATTCTGGGTTATTTTATTGATCCTAAATCAAAAAAATTGCAGCAAAAATTGGAAAAAATTCAGGAAGCGCGGCGCCAGCGCAATCCTATGATTATTGAAAAATTGCGGGCCTCCAAAGTCGATATTACCTTGGAAGAAGTGGAACGTGAGTCAGGCGGCGACCAAATTGGACGTCCGCATTTTGCGCGTGCGCTCGTTCGGAAAGGTTATGTCAAAAATTTTGAAGAAGCGTTTGACAAATATTTGGCCAAAGGCACTCTGGCTTATGTGGATAAACGAAAATTTACAAGCCGCGATTCTATTCAAATGATCACGGAAGCCGGAGGCATCGCTTCGCTGGCGCATCCGGTAACATTAAAACTTGATGGGAAGGCATTTGAACAAAAACTGGACCAATTGAAATCAGAAGGACTGAAAGGTCTTGAGGTTTACTCAAGTTGTCAAAATAAAGAAGAAGCCGCTAAGTATAAAAAAACAGCCGATCGGTTGAACCTGTTTGTGACCGGAGGAAGTGATTTCCACGGCGCCAACAAGCCCGACATTTCTTTGGGTTGGATGGGCGACGGGGTTTCCATCCCCTATGAAACAATTGATGGAATGAAAAAACTGCTCTTAGACTGTAAGACAAAATGATCCCAACCACCTGTTTTAGGCCTGAAAGGCCGTCTTTCTTCGAAAGCCCGCCTTCGGCGGGGAAAACGGGTGGTGGGATGAGCGCTGCGATGATGAAAAAATATAATTTAGAAGAATTGAACGATCGATTTGAGAAAGCTCAGCCTCAAGAAATTTTAAGCTGGGCGATATCTGAATTCCACCCCAAGATTGCGCTCACGTCATCTTTCCAGACCGAAAGCGTTGTCTTGCTTCACATGGTCTCCAAAATTGACCCGTCGATCAAAATTTTATTTTTGGAAACCGGCTGGCATTTTCAGGAAACACTCGATTTTAAAAATGAAGTCATCAAACGTTTTGGTCTGACCAACGTGGTGGATTTGAAAGCAGACCCGGAGAAAAGAGAAAAATTCAACCGTGAAAGCGGCGGAAAGCCTTATGAAGTTAATCCGGATTACTGCTGCCAAATCAATAAAGTTGAACCTCTTGATTTGGCGATCGAAGGTTTGGACGCATGGGTTTCCGGCATCAGACGTTCTCAGTCCAAAACGCGCAAAGACATTAGAATTGTAGAAGAATACCAAAACGGGTTGCTGAAAATTAATCTACTTGCCAATGTGACTTCCGGAGACATTTGGTGGTATATCAAGGAACATAAGCTGCCGAAGCACCCGTTATTTGACAAAGGTTATTTAAGCATTGGTTGCTGGCCTTGCACAAAACCCGTTCAGCCGGGTGACGATGAACGATCCGGACGCTGGGCCGGAAAAGAAAAAACTGAATGCGGAATTCACACATTTATGAAACCAAAATCCGTTAAAACACCGGCTGAAACGCCGGAAGAGAAACAGGAAGGAAGTAATATATGATCCCATCACCTGCTTTACAAGAGCGCACGAATCAAATCAAGAGCACACTTTTTTTGTGCGCTCTTGAATCATTGAAAGATTATCGCGGCTTTCAGCCGCGAAGAAAGCAGGTGATGGGATGAAGACGGCAGTACCGCATGGCGGCATATTAATTAATCGAGAGCTAGAGGGAAAAGCCAAAGATGAAGCAAAGGCAAAGGCGCAAAAATTGGTTCGCCTGACGCTTTCCGAACGGGAAATTTCTGATTTGGAAATGATTGCAACCGGCGCCATGAGTCCGCTTGAAGGATTCATGACGAAGGATAATTATGAAGGCTGCCTGAACAAAAAGCGTCTCAAAAGCGGGCTTCCATGGACGATTCCCGTTACAAAATCAATTACTGCGGATGAAAAAGCAAAAATCGCCGGTCAGAAAGAAGCAACGCTGGCCGACAGCCAAGGTAATCTGCTCGCGATTCTTGAGGTGGCTGATATTTATCCGCATGATAAAAAAACACAGGCCACCAAAATTTATGGAACCGATGATGAAGCCCATCCCGGCGTTCAGCAGATCCTGAAAATGGGAGAATTTTTTGTCGGCGGGAAAATTTCTTTATTTCAAAAGCCCGTTCATAAGGATTTTATTGAAGGCCGTTTAGATCCCAAACAAATGCGTGAATTATTTTCGCAAAAAAAGTGGAAAACAGTTGTTGCCTTTCAGACGCGCAATCCAATTCACCGGGCGCATGAATATTTGACTAAATGCGCTTTGGAAACAGTGGACGGTCTTTTAATTCATCCGCTCATGGGTGAAACCAAAGGCGATGATGTCCCGGCCAAAGTAAGATGGGACTGTTACAAAGTCCTGCTTGAAAAATATTATCCCAAAGATCACACTTTCCTGGGCGTATTTCCGGCTGCGATGCGTTATGCCGGTCCTCGGGAAGCGGTATGGCACGCGATCTGCCGCAAAAATTATGGCTGCACGCATTTCATCGTCGGCCGCGACCATGCAGGCTGCAACAAACCGGATGGGAAATCCTATTATGGGACGTACGATGCGCAACTCATTTTCGGTGAATTCAGTCCCGAGGAAATCGGAATTGAAATTTACAAGTTCGAACATTCTTTTTATGACCGGAAAACCGGCGGGATTGTGAGTTTTAAAACAGCTCCTCCGGATGCTGAGCAGTTCAACGTTTCCGGAACCAAACTGCGCGAAATGTTACGTGCGGGTGAAATCCCACCGCCGGAAATTACACGGCCGGAAGTCGCCAAAGTATTAATTGAAGCCATGCGCGAAAAGGAAAACGCAAAAATCTAACATGGGTTACGTTAAAGGCCTGAAGTGTCGGGAGTGCGCCCGGATTTATCCGGTTGAAGCCATTTATGTTTGCGAATACTGTTTCGGTTCCCTTGAGGTAGACTACGACTATGATCAGCTGAAAAAAGTAGTGACTAAAAAGCGAATTGAATCAGGCCCGGCCAGTCTTTGGCGTTATCGCGATCTTCTTCCTATTAATGGTGAACCCACCGTTGGTTTTTATTCCGGTTTTACGCCGCTTGTGAAAGCAAACCGCCTGGCTGAAGAATTGGGTGTGCGGGAAATTTACATTAAGGATGATTCAAGTTGTCATCCGACGCTTTCCTTTAAAGACCGTGTTGTGGCAGTGGCTTTATCGAAAGCCAAAGAATTCGGTTTTGACACGGTTGCTTGCGCCTCTACAGGAAATTTGGCGAATGCCGTTGCCGCTCACGGCGCCTGGGCTGGTCTGAAGCGATATATTTTTATTCCGCATGATTTGGAACGCGCGAAAGTAATCGGAACGCTCGTTTACTCCCCCAATTTGATCATGGTGCGCGGAAATTATGACGATGTGAACCGGCTTTGCAGTGAAGTTGCGGCCAAGTATCATTGGGGATTTGTCAATATCAACATTCGTCCTTATTACGCGGAAGGATCCAAGACGTATGGATATGAAATTGCCGAACAATTGGGTTGGCGGACACCGGATCATTTGGTTTGCCCTGCTGCAAGCGGATCGCTTTTGACCAAAATTTGGAAAGCCTTCAAAGAATTTCACAAACTGGGTTTAATTGATTCGGTCAAAACGTCGCTCCATTGCGCTCAACCGGCGGGCTGTTCTCCGATTTCCGACGCGATTTTAAGCAAATCAGAATCGATTCGTCCGGTAAAGCCCAAAACAATTGCCAAATCGCTCGCCATTGGAAACCCGGCCGACGGCTATTACGCGCGTGACGCGGTCCAACAAAGCGGCGGAACAGCCGGAATTGCAAGCGATCAAGAAATTGTGGAGGGAATTCAGCTTTTGGCCCGCACCGAAGGTATCTTTACCGAAACCGCGGGCGGTGTCACCATGGCGGTCACTAAAAAATTGATTGAACAGGGAAAAATCAGAAAAGACCAATCCGTTGTGATTGCGATTACCGGTAATGGGCTAAAAACGCAGGAAGCGATTCAATCGACTTTAACGAGCGCGCTTGAAATCGCACCGCAGCTCAAATCTTTTGAGGAACGTGTTTTAAAAAATACAAACGCAGGGGCGGGGTTGCCCCGCCCTTGAATTATTGGGCGCGGTGACCGCGCCCCTACAATTGTTTTCTCGGATTAAATTTGTTTGTCCTTTACAATAGGAGACATTCATGGCGATTACAGTTCGTATTCCAACGCCGCTTCAAAAACTCACACGGGATCAGAGCGAGGTTTCCGTTGTCGCCACCACGATCAGTGGTTGCATACAAGCGTTAGAACAAGACTATCCCGGCATTAAAGAACGCATTTGTGATGAACAGGGCAACCTCCGCCGTTTTGTGAATGTGTTCCTCAATGAAGAAGACATCCGGTTTTTGAAAAAAGAGCAAACTCCTATTAAAGACGGAGATGAAGTTTCGATTGTCCCCGCCATTGCCGGCGGTTAAATTTCTATGATCCTATCACCTGCTTTACAAGAGCGCTCAAGTGCAATTCAACTATTTAGGGGCTGCGCTCTTGTATTTTTAAAAATTATCGCGGGTTTTAACCGCGAAGAAAGCAGATGATGGGATGACGCTGACAGCCCAATCGATTTCTGAGTTAAAAGATCGGGTCCTCGCAGGCGGCGAAATCACATACGAAGAAGCGGTTTCCTTAATTGATATTGAGGACTCTGGACTTTTCGAAACACTCCGGTCTGCTGCTCACGAAATTACACTCGCCTTTAATTCCAATAAAGCCGGCCTTTGTTCCCTGATTAACGCCAAGAGCAATCTGTGCGGCGAAGATTGCGGTTTTTGCGCTCAATCGGTTCGATTTGAAACCTCAGTGGCCCGTTACGAATTGCTTCAGCCGGAAATCATTATTGAAGCCGCTAAGAAAGCAGAAAAACAGGGCGCCCAAAATTTTTGTCTCGTAACCAGCGGCGGTGCGTTGAATGAAGATGAATTTGAACGCATTCTTGATATTGTTTCGAAACTCAAACAGGAAACCAAATTGGGCATTGACGGCTCTTTAGGTTTTCTAACGCCCCAACGGGTTGAGCGCTTGAAAAAATCCGGCATGAGGCGCTTCAACAGCAATCTTCAAACTTCACGCGAATTTTATCCGGAAATTGTTTCGACTCATTCGTACGATAAACGGATTGAAACGCTGGAATATCTCCAAGAAGGTGAACTTGAAATGTGTTCGGGCGGCATTTTAGGAATGGGCGAATCTGCGGCGGACCGGGTCAAAATGGCTTTTGAACTGAAACGGTTCCGGCCGGAGTGCGTTCCGATGAATGTCCTAAATCCTCGGCCCAGAACTCCGCTTGAGCATACGCCCAAAATTGAAAATTTTGAAATTTTAAAAACGATTGCTGTTTATCGTTTCGTCCTTCCGAAATCCAATATTAAATTGGCCGGCGGAAGAGAAATCAGCCTGGGCCAGGAGCAAGACAAAGCGCTTCAAGGCGGGGCCAACGGCCTGATCGTCGGCGGATATCTGACCACGGCCGCAAATCCGGTGCACGAAGATTTGGAAATGCTCCGCCGAAATGGGTATCAAGTGTAGGGGCGCAATTTATTGCGCCCTTTATTAGGGCGTGATGAATCACGCCCCTACGTTAGAACATATTCCAACCTCATGGATGTTCATCTTTCCGGAAAACACATTTTAATCACCGGCGGTACCAGCGCCCTGGGCCGCACATTCGTCAAGCGCGCAATTGAAGAAGGCGCCAAAATTTATTTTACCTATCTCGAAAATCAGAAAGAAGCCGAAACATTAAAAAAGCACGGCGCGGTTGGTTTTCAAATTGATTTATCCAATCATGCGCAGATCGATCAATTGAAAAAAGAACTGCAGACTCATACGAATACACTCGACGGCTTGATTCACAATGCGGCGATGGTGAAGGATCGAACGATTCAAAATTTGTCTGAAGCAGAATGGGACGAAGTCATTTCCGTTGATTTGAGTTCGGTTTATTATCTCACCAAAAAATTACTTTCATTTTTATTCAAAAAGCCGGGCAGTAAAATCCTGAATATCATCAGCCGAGTGGGGCTCAGAGGCGGATTTGGCCAAGCCAATTACGCAGCTGCCAAAGGCGGACTCATTGCGCTCACCAAAACATTGGCCCAAGAGCTCGGCAAAAAACAGATTTTGGTTAACGCCCTGAATCCAGGTTTTATGAAATCCCGAATGACGGAATTTATTCCAATGGAAACGTTCAAGCGAAATGTTGAAGAAAGCGTCCTCCATAAAATTTCGGATCCAAGAGCCGTCAGCGATTTTATGATTTATCTTTTGTCCGATCGCTTCCAAAATGTGAGCGGCCAATTTTTTCATCTTGATTCCCGGAGGGCTTAGTGGTTTTTGAACCTGTTGCGATTACCGGTGTAGGCGTCGTGACTCCGATCGGAATCGGCCAAAAGAAATTTACCGATTCGCTCAAAACAGGAACAATTGGTTTAAGCAAAATTATCCGGTTGCCGGATGAACGGCCGATTGAGGGAAATGCGTTTCAAGTCCTTGATTTTTCCCCTCCGAAGTATGCATCAATTTTAGACCCTCATATTCAGTATCTATTAGCGGCTGTCGAAGAGGCGCTCCACGACAGCACCCTGGATCCGGCCCGGATGGACCGCTCCCGAATCGGGATCGCGGTTAGCTCTAGCAAAGGCGGGATGAGAACGTTCGAGCGATTTTACGAACGCTTTCAAAGAAAACGCAGCGCGCTTTTGGGCGCCCGCGTTTACGCCAATTTTATTCCCAATATCGCCGCTCAATGGATTGCCCGGCATTGGAAATTGACCGGACCGGCGAAACCGGCGATCGCGGCCTGCGCGACCGGGCTTTACGCCGTAATGGAAGGCATTCGGATGATCGAGCAGGACGAAGCTGATTTTTGTATTGCCGGATCGGGAGATGCTTCTATTACGGAACTGATGCTGGCCGGTTACCGTAACATGGGCGTTTTGTCAAAATCTCTCATGCGTCCGTTTGACCGGAGGCGGGACGGTTTTCTCATCGGAGAAGGAGCCGGGATTGTCATCTTGGAAAAATTAAAACAGGCGAAAGCGCGGGGCGCAAAAATTTACGCAACTGTTTTGGGCCATCAATATGGTTTTGAAGGGACCCATCTGATTTCGTTTTCTCAGGATGGAGAAGGCCTGAGCCGCTGTCTCGAGGAGCTGCTTCAGAAATCAAACCTCGACGCTAATCAAATTGACTATCTCAATCTTCACGGTACGGCTACCCAGCAGGGCGATTTATACGAGACAACACAAATTAAAAAGGCGCTGGGGAAAAAAGCTTATCACATTCCGATGAGCGCTACCAAATCCATGGTGGGTCACATGCTCGGAGCGTCAGGCGTCGTAGAAATTATCGCCTGTTTGATCGCGATGAACCATCATTTTATTCCACCCACCGCAAATTTTGAGCAGCCTGATCCGGAATGCGATCTCGATTACACGCCCAATCAATCCAAAACCAAACAAATCAATATTTCCTGTTCCGTGTCGATGGGCTTCGGCGGCCAACTCGGCGCCATCTTGCTTGGAAAATGAAAAACTTGATGTCAAAGAATTTTCCTCCCCCCTTGTTCGCCACAGACCTTGGCGTGATTCGTCGGATTGCGCCAGCCTTTGGCGAACGTTGGCGCAATCCGTCCCAAAACGCTTTGTGGCCGAATCTCGCCGTATTTTATGGCGGACGGGGGAGGATTAAGGCGGGGGGAATTATTAAAATAAAATTTACCCCCATCCTAACCTTCCCCCATAAAGGGGGAAGGAATGGTCGTGTTATATGGAAGTAAGAACACCTTTTGATTGGTTATCGGATGAGCTTGAGATTCTGAAACATCAGAATCTGTACCGTCAATTTCGCGTTCTCGAACAAGTTAAAACTACTCACGCAACTATCAAGGGTCGGCCCGTTACCCTTTTTTGCGGGAATGATTATTTGGGGTTGAGCCGGCATCCGAAATTAATCGAGTCAGCTCAAAACGTAATTGCGGAATATGGTGTGGGCACAGGCAGCGCCCGACTGATTTCCGGAACGACGGCAGTCCATACGGATTTAGAAAACCGGATCGCAAAATTTCTCGGCAAAGAAAGAGCGCTCATATTTTCCAGCGGCTATTTGGCCAATTTGGGAGCGCTGACGTCTTTAATTAAAGAAGACGACCTTATTTTGCTCGACAAATTAAGTCACGCTTCTCTCATTGACGCCGCTCAGTATTCCCGGGGGAAACTTCGCGTGTTTCCGCATGGCAACCTGGATTATCTCGAGAAAATCCTCAGGACTTCAGGTGAAAAACGAAAATGGATTGTGACGGACTCCATTTTTAGCATGGACGGCGATCTGGCGCAGCTTAACCGATTGGTTGAACTAAAAAATCGCTACGATGCGTATCTGATTTTAGACGAAGCCCACGGAACCGGTGTTTTCGGAAAGAATGGAAGAGGTGTCAGCGAACACTGTAACGTGATCGAACACGTTGACGTTCATATCGGGACGCTTTCAAAAGCCGTCGGCAGCTTTGGCGGTTTTGTCGCGGGCCAAAACGAACTCATTGATTATTTGATTAATCACGCCCGGCCGTTTATTTTTGAAACCGCCCTTCCTCCGGCGATTTGTCAAGCAGCCGTTTCCGGTTTGGATGTGATTGAAGCAGAACCGGAGCTTCGTGACCGGCTTTGGGAAAACGTGAGACGCTTGAGATCCAAACTGACCGAAATAGGAGCGCCGCTTTTGGCGGGAGATTCGCCGATTGTGCCGGTCGTCTTTGGGGATGAAAAGAGGACCCTTGAGGCGGCTCAATTTTTTCTGGAAAAAGGTTTTTTAATTCCTGCCATCCGTTATCCTACCGTTCCAAAAGGGAAAGCGCGCCTGAGAATTACGGTTTCAGCCGTCCATCAGGACAATGAAATCAACCAGCTTATTAATGTAGTTAAGGCGTTTATTTCATAGCCGATCTATGAAGAGGGAGGAAATTCAAACATGAAAACGATTCAATCGCTTTTGTGCCTTCTGTTTCTTGTTTCGCTTTGTTTTCTCGGAGCTTGCCGGATGACCGAAGAACAAATTCGCTCAATACCTCCTGAGCTTATGAAGCAAGAGCTTTCGTCTCATAAGCTTGAACCGGAAACCAACGTTACTCCCAAGCGCCTGCCGCCCCTCGGGGTCATGTTTGCCGGTCTTGCCCTGCTTGTTGGAATGGTCCTTTATTTGAAGGCAGATCAAAAAGACTCGGCCAAGCCTCGGCGATCCAGAAAAAAAGCAAAATACGTCTCCGGACGGTCAAAAACCCGGAAAAAGAGCTAACTTCCCAACGCCCGCCTAAATCGTTATAATAAGAGACTTTTATCCCCTATGACCACCGCGCTTCAAAGTATTAGTTCAAAAAAAAGAACCATCGATTCAAAATTACTTTCCGAATGGGACAAACAATGGGTTTGGCATCCGTTCACTCAAATGAGCGAATGGGCGGAAGGCGACAATTTAATTATCGAATCCGGAAAAGGAAATTACCTCTGGGACACAAACGGAAAAAAATATTTAGACGGCGTTTCCTCCCTTTGGTGCAATGTTCACGGACACAGAATTCCGGAACTCGACCGAGCTATCCGAAAACAATTAAATCGGATTGCTCACTCCACTTTTTTGGGTTTGTCCAATGTACCTGCCATTGAGCTTGCCAAAAAACTAATTGACATTGCACCCAAAGGTCTCAGCCGGGTGTTTTATTCGGATTCCGGTTCGGAGTCGGTTGAAGTAGCACTCAAAATGGCTTACCAGTTTTGGCAGCACAAAAGTCAAAAAAAGAAAAAAAAATTTCTTCGGCTTACCAATGCTTATCATGGCGACACCATCGGCTCCGTGAGCGTGGGAGGAATCGAACTTTTTCATGAGCTTTACCGCCCGCTGCTTTTTGAAACCTATTCGGCTGAAGCGCCGTATCGGTATCGGGACCCTTTTGAGGGCAGTGAAGACGAATATGCGCGATTGTGCGCTGATCGGTTGAAAGCGGTTTTGGAACAACATCAGGATGAGATCTGCGGCCTGATTATGGAGCCCCTGATGCAAGGCGCGGCCGGAATGATCAACCAGCCGAAAGGTTATATTTCTCGTGCTCGGGCCCTGACAAAACAATATAATACGCTCCTGATTTTAGATGAAGTAGCGACCGGCTTCGGACGTACCGGCCGCATGTTTGCCTGTGAGCATGAAGCGGTGAGCCCCGATCTGATGTGCGTGGCAAAGGGATTAAGCGGCGGCTATCTTCCGATCTCGGCGACATTGGCAAGTGAGGAAATTTACGAAGCTTTCCTCGGGCGCTATGAAGATCTGAAAACGTTTTTTCACGGCCATACGTATACGGCAAACCCTCTGGCTTGCGCAGTTTCGATTGCCAATCTGGACTTTTTTCGCGAGCGTCAGGTGCTTAAGAAGTTGGCGCCCAAAATTGATTTTTTACGCGGCCAATTAAATTCATTTGATAAACTGGATCATGTGGGCGATGTTCGCCAAGTCGGTTTCATGGCCGGCCTTGAATTGGTTTTAGACAAATCAACCAAACAGCCGTATCCGCTGAAAGAAAAAATTGGAATTAAAGTCATTCAAGAAGCGCGAAAACGCGGCGTGATGATCAGGCCTCTGGGCAATGTCATCGTTCTGATGCCGCCCTTTTCGTTTGAAATCAAAGAATTAAAAAAATTGACCGACGTTATATATCAATCAATAAGGAAAATCACGAGTGAATAATCATCATAATTCCTTCCCCCTTTATGGGGGAAGGTTAGGATGGGGGTTTGGATTTGTTATGACCCCCCACCTTCATCCTCCCCCATCCGCCACAAAACTTGGCGTAATCCATCCGGACGAATGGACGAATCTCGCCGCGACTTTTGGCGGAAAGGATCTAAGTTTTAGATTCTTCGGCGGACAAGACCGTCCGGCACCGGAAGACCAAGTGGCCATCCGCCGCTCAAATAACCGGCGGCCTTCGGCCTCAGAATGACATAATCTTGCATGCCTAAAGGGATTTTTATTACGGGAACAGATACAGGCGTTGGGAAAACCGTTGTCTCCGCCGGTCTGGCCATGGCACTCAGAAACCGGGGAATGAAAGTGGGTGTGATGAAGCCCATCGCGACCGGTTGTTTCGGCGAAAACAGCCGCCTGATTAGCGCCGACGCCGTTTATCTTTTTGAAGCGGCTGAAAACGAATACGCGCCGCTGACCAGTCCGGTCCGGTTTCGAAATCCCGTCGCGCCGAGCATTGCCAGTATTTATGAACAAAAGGAAGTCGATTTAGATTCAATCAGAAATGCTTACCGCCAACTGCAAAAGCATTATGATTACCTGATCGTGGAGGGAATCGGCGGCCTGCTGGTTCCGATTAAAAAAAATTATTTGGTCGCTAATTTGATCCGCGAAATGAACCTCCCGATTTTAATCGTTTCTCATGTCAGTTTAGGGGCGATCAACCACACACTGTTAACGGTGGATTCCGCTTTGATCCGCGGTTTTCTGATCAAGGGGATTATTTTTAACCGGGCGCCGCTGGTTAATTATTCCTTGGCGGAACTAACCAACCCGCGCGTCATTCACGAATTGACCGGGCTCCCAGTTTTGGGGACGCTTCCGGATATTGAAGATTTGGATGTGGAACGATGCCGATTCGGAAATTTAAAAGTTATTTTTGAAGAACGAATTAATATCGACCAAATTTTAAAATGACCATGATTCGAACACACAAGAAAATCTTAGTTGCGATGTCCGGCGGAGTGGACAGTTCTGTTGCCGCCTACTTACTCAAGCGCGAAGGATTTGAAGTCGGCGGTGCGACCATTCGCACTTGGGCCAGCGGAGATTGCGCCGAGAAAAATACGAAGACCTGCTGCGGCGTCATCGGCGTTGAGGATTCGCGGAGCGTCGCGTGGAAATTGGGGATTCCTCATTATGTTTTTAATTTTGAGCAGGAATTCAAGACGCACGTGGTCGATTATTTTGCCAGTGAGTACTTGAACGGCCGTACGCCGAATCCTTGCATTGCCTGCAATCAGCATATCAAGTTTACTCTTTTTTCAAAGCGCGCCCGGGCGTTGGGTTACGATGCCATCGCGACCGGCCATTACGCCCAGCTTCATTTTGATGAATCCAAAAATCGTTATTATATTCAAGAGGGAAAAGACCCGGGGAAAGATCAGTCTTATGTTTTATTTCCGCTGCCTCAGGATCTACTTTCCGATCTTTATCTTCCGGTCGGCGGTTATTCAAAGCCCGAAATCCGGGCCATTGCGCGAGAGCTCGGGCTTAACGTCGCCGACAAGCCGGATTCCCAGGAAATTTGCTTTATTCCAAGCAATGATTATGGTGCTTTTTTGGAGCGCGAACAAAAAATCGAAGAACGTCCCGGACAAATTCGAGACCGTTTTGGGAATATTTTGGGTGAACATAAGGGGTATTTTCATTACACGGTGGGCCAGCGTAAAGGTTTGAGAATCCCGTTTAAACACGCTCTTTATGTAACTCAAATTCTTCCTGATGAAAATGCAGTCATCGTTGGTTCCAAAGAGGATGTGGGAAACAGAATCTGTAAAGTTGACAAAATCAACTGGTTTTCAGATTTAAGCGGCACCCCTTCACTTAGAATTCAGGCAAAAATCAGATCGCATCATCAGAAAGCTTGGGCCGTTTTAGAATGTTTATCCGGCGATGAGGCGGAGGTTGTTTTCGATGAACCTCAGGACGCGATTACTCCGGGGCAGGCCTGCGTTTTTTATGACGGCGAGCGCGTGCTCGGCGGCGGATGGATCCGCAAAAAGGACGATTAAAATTATTGTAGGGGCGGGTCTTGTGCCCGCCCAGGCGACTACAAGGGTCGCCCCTACGAATGCGATTATGATTTATCATGTCTCCTCTCACACAAAAATTTGAGCAATTAAAAAAGGTAATCAAGCAATACGAGAGCGTTTTAGTGGCTTTCTCAGGCGGCATTGATTCCGCTTTTGTTCTAAAAGTTGCTCGTGACGTTTTGGGACGGGATTTGGCGAAAGCCGTGACGGCAGAGAGCGATTCTGTGCCGGAGCGCGAACTGGAAGAAGCAAAAAAAATTGCTTCCGAATTTGATGTGGAACACAAAGTGATCCAAACAAATGAAATGGATGACCCGAATTACCGATCTAACCCGGTCGATCGGTGCTATTTTTGTAAAACGGAATTATATGATCAGTTAATCCCGATTTCAAAAGTGTGGAATTTGAAAACCATTTGCAACGGAACCAACCTGGATGATTTAAACGACCATCGGCCGGGTTTGAACGCGGCGGATCAACGTGGCATTAAGAGCCCGTTGGTTGAGGCCGGTTTTACCAAAAACGAAATCCGTCAGCTGAGCCGCGAGATGGGAATCCGGATTTGGGACAAGCCCGCAGCGCCGTGTCTTTCGAGCCGGTTTCCGTATGGCCATGACATTACGCCGGAAAAATTAAGACAGGTTGAAACCGGAGAAAATTTTTTTAAAGATTTAGGATTTAAGGTGGTCCGGCTAAGACATCTTGGCCAAAACGCGCGCCTTGAATTTGGCCGGGAAGAATTTATCCGATTAATGGATGTTGCTTTACGGAATCAAGTAACCGAGTTTATTCATTCGCTTGGATTTAGAACTGTCATGTTTGAACCCTATCAAAGCGGCAATTTAAATTATGCCGTGGGCGGGAAGCAATCATGAAGGCGCTTAAGAAAGGAATGACGCTGCCTGATTTTAAATACGGCAGTCTTTCCACCACGAAAATTCAGTTTTTATCGCCTCCCCGGTTTGTCAAATTTCTACTGGCTCAATCTGTTGCCCACTCGTCTTTTTCAATTCCGAACCGCGGTTCGGAATTGGTTTTGAACCCCCTTGTTCAGGAAGGCGATTACGTTTTGACCGGAACGAAAATTGCGGAACACCCGGATTTTAATTCCGCACCGCTTCATTCCAGTGTCAGCGGTCGCGTCAGCAAAGTTACGGAAGATTCAATTTTGATCGAATCCGATGAGGTCGATAAATTGGATCCTTCAATTCATATCCGCAGCGAGCTGCCTTCGAACCCGGACCACTTAATTGAGCTGATTCGCCAAGCCGGTGTTGTCGATTTGGGAGGAACTGCTTTTCCCACCCATTCTCGCTTGGTCGAAGCCCGAAAACAAAAAATCGATACGCTCGTCATTAATGGTTGTGAGTCAGAACCGTTTTTGACCTCCGATCATGTTTTGATGCTCAATCATCCGGTTGAAGTATTAAAGGGGATAGAACTGCTTCGGATTGCCTCCGGCGCGAGCCGCGCGGTAATCGCCACCGAACGAAATAAGCTTGAGGTAGTCGAGATTCTAAATACAAAAAATTATAATTTGAAATTCAACGCGATTGAAATCGCTCATTTTCCGGTTCGTTATCCGCAAGGCGCAGAACGCGCGCTGGCCGAGAGCATTTTGGGAAAAGAGCTTGCGTATCAACAGAACGCGATTCAAGCCGGTGTACTGGTTGAGAATGTGGCGACCGCCTTTGCGGTTTACGAAGCCGTTTATCTGAACAAACCTCTTTACGAACGCGTCGTTACCATTACCGGGCCGTGTGTCATTGAGCCTAAAAATGTCTGGGCCAGAATCGGAACGAAAGCCAGTGATTTGATCCGCTGCGCGAAAGGATTTTTAAGAGAGCCGGGCCGAGTGATTTTTGGCGGGCCCCTAACCGGTGAAGCAATCGCCAGTCTTGAGCGGCCGATGACTAAAAAAGTTCAAGGCCTTGTTGCGTTGTCCCCAGACCTACTTGACACCGCCGCGGAACAGGCTTGCACCCGGTGCGCAAAGTGCGTTGAGGTTTGCCCCGAATCTTTGGTTCCTGAAACATTAATGAGGGCGGTTAAAAAGGGAAATCATAATCTTGCTCTTGAATATGACATTAATTCCTGTACTGAATGCGGTTTGTGTTCCTATATTTGTCCCTCTCACATTCCTCTAGTTCCGCTGATCAAATCGGGAAAAATGACAACCCAATATTCTTCGCATCAGCCCGCTTATGCAGTCCATTCTCAAAACCAAAGCGGATAAGCCGTTTCCGGTCGGTTCCAGCCCTTATTTGCACAGCCGCCAGTCAACGTCCAAAATTCTGTGGGGAACCTTGGCCGTTTTGCCGCCGATCATGATCGGAAGCTTTATTTTCTTCGGCTGGAATGCGCTCAGAATTTATGCGGCGGCGGTCAGTTCGGGCCTTGTGTTCGAATATTTGTTCGAATTCATGACCGGTCAAAAAAGCCGTATTCATGACGGTTCGACGGTTTTGATCTCAGTTTTATTTTCATTTTTAATGCCGCCCAACGTGCCGCTGAATGTGATTATTTTTGGTATTTTTACGGCTGTCATCTTGGGAAAAGAATTGTTCGGCGGTCTAGGGCAAAATTTGTTCCATCCCGTTTTGGTTGGCTACGCTTCAGTCCTTTCCTTATTTCCGCGGGAAATGCTGATTCCCAGTCAAATCCAGGTTTTCAACCCTTCTTTTTTTTGGTGGAGCCAGTCTCCGATGCTTGGTACCGGCAGTGGGATTTTAATTTTAATTTCCGGATTGTTTCTAGTGTTTAAAAAATTCGTTCGGGGGGAAAATATATTATTTTATTTCGCTTCCAGTTTTCTAAGCCTGACGAGTTTAGATTTTCATCCTTTAAATTCGGGAAGTTTTTTGATCTTGATCAGTTTCTTTTTTGTAACGGATTCAGGATCAGGTCCCATTACAAAAGCAGGCCGTGTGGTGTTTTCAGTGACGGCCGGTTTGTTGACAGCCGCCTTCTTTTCCTGGATGAATATTTATCAAGCCGCTGCTTCGGCGATTTTAATTTCGAATTCGGCGGCTCCTTTAATGGACCAGTTTATTCGTTCTGTTTCAAATCAGCGATGAAACAAAATAGCCGGTTTCAATCATTCGGTGGACTCATGATCGCGATTCTACTCAGCTTTCTGATTCTTTCTCACTTATCCTTCTATATTCAGCACATGAAACCGGTTTTCCAAGCTGAGTGAGACAAAGGCTGGATCTTAAATCGCAGCGATCGGTCATGATTTTAGGAGCCGTGCTTCCTCTCCTTTATGCACTCAAGAGCACTTTCACGGCTCTTCTTGTTTCAGTTTCCGTGCTTTACGCCGTCATTGTGTTTGAATTAATTTTTATCGTCATCAAACGTTTTTGGCCGAGATCGATGCGTTTTATTCTGGCCTTGATCGTGTTCTCTACCGTAATCAGCGCAGCTTGGATCGCCGGTCCGAGTTTCGGCTTTCAAAAAATCGCGGCTTATTTTCCGATCAGTTTATTGAGCGCCGTCTTTCTGGAGCAGGGATTCCTTCGCGAAGCAAATCCATTTTGGAATCGGATCAAAATGTGGGCCAGTTTTTTGGTTTTATCGATCTTAATCGGGTGCCTGGCCGAAAATGCTCTTCTTCGTTTTCCACCGGGATTTTTTTGGCTGATCGGCCTTGTCCTTATTGTTTCCAATTTGATTAACCGCAGGATGTTTTCTCATGGCTTTTAATCAGGCTTTTTTAAGTTATATGAGTTTTGTGTGTGCCCAGATTATTTTCTACGATATTTCAATGAAGCGGGCCCTCCATAGTTATTGGTTTTTGGGCCTTTTTTATTTTTTGGTTTTCTCCTGCGTTCAGGGTTTGGTGATATTTTGTAAATACTTCTCGATCTCATTTTTCATCCTTCCGCTCGGCTGTATTTTATGTTTTTTCTTTTTAAAAAATGGGCTTAAGCAGGTTCCTCAATTTAAAGAGAAATTATTTGCCTGGCCCAACTTTTATTTATTTTCAAGCCTATGGCTTTCTCTGGTTTGGATCGGGTATTTGTCCAATCAGGTTATTTTCACCGCGCGATATAATTTTATCGAGGCATTTGTTTGGTCTTGGTTTTGCGCTGTTTTGTTTCCAATTTTGGCCGGGATTAAAGAACGTCTTGAATTGATGGATATTCCGCCTGGTTTTTCGTCGACCGGCATTTTTTTCGTGGCCGCCGGCTTTATCTTATTGGCGCTGTCTTTTTTTTAAATTTTAAAAAGCCAGCCGCTCTGTTTAAAAGAACCCGGGTTTCTAGCAAGCCCCAAAGGCGTATGTTATACTTACGCCAGCAATCTTCCCCGAGATTGCTCAACCTTAAGGGGAGATCATGGATATATTTCAGATTTGCGCCGAATCAGTCCGCATGAGCGCCTCCGATATTCACCTTTCCGTTAATCGTTCTGCCACACTCCGGGTTAACGGCCGACTTGTCTCTATTGAAGAAAAACCGCTAACCGCGAAAGATACCGAAGAATACGTGAAAGCACTTACCTCTGAACTTCATAGGTCACAAATTGAGCGGGTGGGCGGTGTCGATTTTGGTTTTGATTTAAAAGGGATCCGTTTTCGCGCATCGTGTTTTAAACAGAAGGGAACCTACGGGCTTGTTTTGAGAATGCTCCCCACAAAATTTTTGAAATTTGAAGAGATCGGTTTATCCGACAAAGTGGTTGCGCTGCTGAATCGTCCCCGGGGTTTAATTTTGGTCACCGGCCCAACCGGTTCCGGTAAATCAACCACCTTGGCCTCGATGATTAATTACATCAATGAAAATCACGATGCCCATATTATTACCGTTGAAGACCCAATCGAATATTATCACCCGCACAAAAAATCAATTGTGACCCAACGTGAAGTTGGCACAGACGTCCCATCGTTTTCAGAAGCAATTGTTAAGGCTTTGAGACAAGATCCGGACGTTATTCTCATCGGTGAATTGCGGGACTTGGCAACCATGGAAGCCGCCATTACCGCTGCCGAAACAGGTCATTTGGTTTTCGCTACCTTGCACACGACTGGAGCGGCACGGACGGTGGACCGCATCATTGACGTTTTTCCATCGCATCAACAAGCACAAATTCGAGTTCAACTTTCAGCGACGATCATTGCTGTTATTTCTCAAACCCTGATTCCGCGGTTGGACACGCAAGGTCGTATTGCCGCATTTGAAATTATGATTTCAACGCCTGCCATCGCGAACTTGATCCGGGAAGGCAAGACACACCAGATTCCTTCCGAACTCCAAACCGGCGCCAAATACGGTTCCCGTAACTTGGACAGCCATTTATTAGAGCTTTATTCTAAGGGAATCATTTCTTACGACGATGCCATTGACAAGTCGTACGATCCCGCGTATTTTGCTCAACAGGCAAGCCAAATTGGCGCAGGCAAGGGCGCCCAACCCAGTTTGGCCAAGCGTTAAACCAGGTTTCCCGGAAGCGTAAAAAATGCTTGATTTGCGGGTTTGATTACGGTATCTTATTATGTAATTAGGGCTTGTTTTTATCCTTTCGAGTTAGTCCCTCTCATATTCAAATCCCATAAAATGATAAATCAAGATAGGTGAATTTGTAATTTAACGTATTAAGAATGCCGCCGTTCCGCTTTACATTCCAGATATGAGTTCATGATTTCCCTATGGCAAAGCTCCTCTTATTAATTGACGGTCAATCTTTTTGCTACCGGGCATTTTATGCAATCCGTGAACTTACCAATTCAAAAGGCGAACCAACCAATGCGATCTATGGATTTATTACGATGCTCCGCAAGTTATTGCGCGAATTGAAACCGGGTTATGCTGCCGTTTGTTTTGACCGGAAAGAGAAAACCTTCAGGCACAGCCGTTATGAAGCGTACAAGGAACACCGAAAACCAATGCCGGACGATTTAATTGCGCAAATGCCGCACATCAAAGAATTTGTCCATTCTTTTCAGATTCCCATTTTTGAATTGGCGGGTTATGAAGCCGATGATTTGTTGGGCACAATTGCCAAAAAAGCGGAGAAAGAAGGGTTTAACGTATTAATTGTGACCGGCGACAAGGACGCACTTCAACTCGTGGACGAAAAAGTTAAAATTTTTAACACCTACAAGGAAGAAGTTTTGGACCGGAAAAATGTGGAGGAACGCTTCGGCGGTCTTGGCCCGGACCGCGTCGTCGATGTTTTGAGTCTCGCAGGCGATGCTTCAGATAATATTCCAGGCGTTCCCGGAATCGGGGAGCGCACAGCCGTCGAACTGATTCGCCAGCATGGTTCGCTTGAAGAACTTTATCAGCACTTGGATGATATTAAAGGAGTTTCAAGAAAGAAATCACTTCAGGAAAATGAGCAGACTGCCCGTCTTTCGAAAGATTTGGCCACCATTGATTGTCACGTTCCGGTTGAAATCGACTTTGAAAAAATGAAAATTACAGCGCCGGATGAAAAACGCCTAGCCGAATTTCTCAAACATTTCGAGTTCCGAACGCTGCTTAAGGAATTGATTACAACCGGTGATTCGCAGGAAAAAGAGCGTAAATATCATCTGGTTACGAAAGAAGAACAACTTCGCGATCTGGCCCAAAAATTAATTCAAGCCAAGACCTTCGCGCTGGATACCGAAACCACTTCCGCCAATCCCAATCAGGCATTTATTGTGGGTTTCAGTTTTGCGATCGAACCCAAAGAAGCTTTTTACGTGGCTGTTTCATCCAAATTTCACAACGGTCCGGGCATTCCATGGCTGCACGCCGAGAAAATTTTAAAGCCGATTTTAGAAAATCCTTCTGTCAAAAAGTACGGACAAAACGTCAAATATGAAATCGTGGTTTTAAAACGGCACGGAATTGAATTGGCTGGAACTGCTTTTGATACGATGGTTGCTTCCTATTTGGTTAACCCTTTGAAGCTGAATCATAATTTAGACGACATTTCTTTTGAGTATTTGGGATTTAAAAAAATCGGAACCGAAGAGTTAATCGGAAGCGGGAAAAAACAAATTACGATGGATCTGGTGCCGCTTGAGCGGATTTCAGAATATGCCTCGGAAGACGCCGATTGCGTCATCCGGTTGATCGAACCGCTTAAGAAGCTGCTTGAGGTTCATCAATTGACGAAACTGTTTAACGAACTGGAAATGCCCTTAATGCGGGTGCTGGCCCAAATAGAATCAAACGGGGTAGCCATCGATTGCGAGTTGTTGGGCCGTCTTTCTGAGGAGCTCGGACGCGGTTTAGAGGAGCTAACTTTGGAAATCTACCGCCAGGCCGGAGAAGAATTTAATATTAACTCCACGAAACAATTGTCCGATATCTTATTTACCAAGTTGAAACTACCTGTCATGAAGCGAACCAAAACAGGTTATTCAACCGACGCCGATGTGCTGGAACGGCTGGCTCAAAATTATGAGCTTCCAAAGCGTCTTTTGGAGTACCGGGAAAAATCCAAACTCAAATCAACTTATGTCGACGCACTTCCGCTTTTACTCAATCCGGACACTCAATTAATTCACACGTCTTTTAACCAAACCGTAACGTCCACCGGGAGACTTTCAAGCTCGGAACCAAACCTTCAGAATATTCCGATCAAGACTGAAATCGGGCGTCAGATCCGGCGTGTTTTTATTCCGCGCGCCGCAGATCGGAGCATTTTATCGGCGGATTATTCCCAGGTCGAGCTTCGGATTTTGGCCCATTTTTCTGAAGATCCGAAATTGCTCGAAGCCTTTAAAGAAGATCTGGATGTTCACCAATATACGGCCACACTGCTTTACAACGTAAAACCCAAGGATGTGACGCGGGAAATGAGAAACGTGGCCAAGACCATTAATTTCAGCATCGTTTACGGCGTCAGCGCATTTGGACTCTCTCAGAGTTTGGATATTTCGCCGGGCGAAGCGCAGACCTTTATCGATTCTTACTTTGAACGTTATTCGAAAGTGAAGCAATATATGGAAAACCAGAAAGAGGAAGCCAGGCGGAACGGATTCCTGAAAACCATTTTTGGACGACGTGCCTATTTTCCGGAAATCAATTCCCATAACGTCAACCGCCGGCAATTTGCGGAACGAACAGCAATCAACGCACCGATCCAAGGTTCAGCCGCGGATATTATCAAGGTTGCGATGATCCGGATTCAAAATGAACTCGAGCAAAAAAAATTAAAATCACTCATGATCCTTCAAGTCCACGATGAACTCGTTTTTGACGTATTGAATCCTGAGTTGAAGCAGGTTGAATCGCTTGTCCGGTCAAATATGGAAGGAGCCTATACGCTCCAAGTTCCGTTAAAGGTGGACATTACGACCGGAGCAAGCTGGTATAAAGAATAATGATCCCACCGCCTGTTTTTGGCCCGAAGGGCCAATTTTCATTTAGCTTTTTTCGCCATGAAAATCTGCCAGTGGCGGGAAAGCAGGTGGTGAGATGAAAAGGCGCCTGGTCGTCGGTCTGACGGGCAGTTTTGGAAGCGGAAAAACAACCGTCGGTAAAATTTTAAAAAAATTGGGTGCAAAAAAAGTGATAGGCGCAGATCAATTAGCCCATGAAGCTTTTTCACCGGCGAACGGATGCTTAAGAAAAATTAAATCGCTCTTTAAAAATGAAGGGCCGCTCAACCGGAAAAAAATCGCGCAGGAAATATTTTCAAATACCCAAAAGCGCAAAGCGCTTGAGGCCATCATTCATCCTTATGTGCGCCGCCGGATGATGAACGAACTCGGAAAAATAAAACGCGGAGTTGTTATTTTAGAAATTCCGCTTCTGTTTGAAGTGGAATTTGACCGGCTTTGTGATGTGACGATTACCGTTTCGGCCGGCAGGTCCAATATGATGAAACGGCTGATTCGTTCCGGGTTCAGCCGAAATGAAATTAACGCGCGCCTCAAGACGCAGTTTTCGGAATCAAAGAAAATGAAAAAAGCGGATTTTATTATTGCTAATAAAGGATCAGAGAAATTACTGAAGCAAAAAACCGAATGGGTGTGGCAAAAATTGATGTCCCAATTCGATCGAAATGAAAATTGAGAGGAGATTTAATGAACCATGGTTAAGGACAATTTGAGTAGAGGAATAAAGAAAGGCGCTGTTATAGAAGAAGAAAAGTATGCGGAGGCCGAAACGCCACAACAGCGTCCGGCCGGAGCGGGAGGGCAGCCTCAGCTTGATGTGGCTGCGCTGAAGAAAAAGAAAGTCTCTGAGCTTCATGATATTGCCAAAAAATTAAACATTGGTGATACCGTCGGTTTGAACAAGCAGGATCTGATTTTTAAAATTCTGCAAGGGCAGGCGGAACAATCGGGCGTGATGTTCGGCGAAGGCGTTCTTGAAATTCTACAGGACGGCTTTGGATTTTTGAGGTCCCCGAATTATAACTATCTTCCGTCGCCGGATGATATTTACGTTTCCCCCTCTCAGATTCGTAAATTCAACCTCAAAACGGGCGATACGGTCAGCGGGCAGATCCGCCCTCCAAAAGAAGGCGAGCGTTATTTTGCGCTGCTTAAAGTCGAAGCGGTTGATTATGAATCACCTGAGGCGATTAAGGATAAAATTCCGTTTGATAACCTGACGCCTCTTTATCCGAATGAACGGATGATTCTTGAAACAGAACCAGGCGAACTTTCGACCCGCGTGATGGATCTTCTGACTCCGATCGGAAAAGGCCAGCGCGGATTAATTGTTGCCCCGCCGTACAGCGGAAAAACGATTCTGCTTCAAAAAATTGCAAACAGCATTACAAAAACCGAGCCGAAAGTTTATTTGATTGTCCTGTTGATCGATGAACGTCCGGAAGAAGTGACCGATATGCAGCGGTCCGTCAAAGGCGAGGTTATTTCATCGACTTTTGACGAGCCGGCCGAACGGCATGTTCAAGTGGCTGAAATGGTCATTGAGAAAGCAAAACGGCTGGTCGAACACAAACGCGACGTGGTTATTTTACTCGACAGTATTACGCGTCTTGCGCGGGCTTATAACACGGTCGTTCCTCATTCTGGAAAAATCCTCTCAGGCGGTGTAGATTCCAACGCCCTTCACAAGCCAAAACGGTTTTTTGGCGCGGCTAGAAATATTGAAGAGGGCGGGAGCTTGACCATTATCGCAACGGCTTTGGTGGATACCGGTTCGCGAATGGACGAAGTGATTTTTGAAGAGTTTAAGGGAACCGGCAATATGGAACTTCAGCTGGACCGAAATCTCTTCCAGAAGAGAATTTATCCAGCCATTGACGTGAAAAAATCAAACACCCGAAAAGAAGATATGCTCATGCATCCGGATGAGCTGAACCGGGTCTGGATTTTAAGAAAAGTGCTCAATGAGCTGAATTCAACCGAAGCCATGGAACTTCTCTTGGAACGGCTTGCCAAGACAAAATCCAACGCCGAGTTTCTCATGAGCTTAAATAAAGCAGACAAGTAAAGAACCACATTTGTCATCCCCGCGAAAGCGGGGATCCACAAATTAGATTCCCGCCTACAACGTGCGGGAATGACATGAGTCATTAATAACAGGAGTCAGTCATGAAAAAAGAAATTCATCCGAATTATGGCCCGTCTGTGATTCGATGCGCCTGCGGCAACGTGATCGAAACGCGAAGCACGAAACCGGAAATCAAAATCGACATTTGTTCCGCTTGCCATCCGCAGTTTACGGGAAAACAGAAGTTAATTGATACTGCCGGACGTATTGATAAGTTCCAGAAAAAATTCGGCGGCCGGACGGCAGCGAGCAAAAAGAGCCGTTAATTTTAGGCCAGATTTGATTTGCCATGATCATTGTTAAGCAGCTTGAGAAGATGAGGTCCCGCTTTCAAGAATTGGAACACCTTCTTGCTGATCCGGAAGTCTTTAAAGACCGAAATTTGTTTCAATCTTATTCGAAAGAACTGTCCAGGCTTCGTCCGTTGGTAGACCAGTTCGGAGAATATGAACGAATCAACCAGGAACTTGCTGATGCCGAATCTTTGATCCAGTCTAAGACGAATGATGCAGAGATGCTCAGTTTATATCAGGAAGAGCGTGGGCGGCTCGTTCAAAAAAAAATGGAACTGGAAACTCAGCTTGAAGAAAAATTGTTAGTGGGGTCCGATCCGGATCACGACAAAAATATTATCGTTGAAATCAGAGCAGGGACCGGCGGAGAAGAAGCAGCGCTTTTTGCCCGGGATTTGTTTAGAATGTACAGCCGTTATATTGCCAATCACGGACTTCAAATGGAAGTTATGGATACCAACGTGGGCGGAAAAGGCGGCTTAAAAGAAGTCATTTTTGGAGTATCCGGCGCCGGTGCTTACAAAATGTTTCAGTTTGAAAGCGGAACTCATAGAGTCCAGCGTGTTCCGGATACGGAAGCCAGCGGCCGGATTCATACGTCAGCGGCAACCGTTGCCGTATTACCGGAAGCGACGGAAGTCGATGTTACCATCAAGCCGGACGATTTAAGAATTGAAGTTTGCCGGGCCGGCGGGCCGGGCGGCCAGGGCGTGAACACAACCGATTCAGCGGTTCAGATTTTTCATCTTCCATCGGGACTTATGGTGCGCTGCCAAGATGAACGTTCGCAGCTTAAGAATAAAAATAAAGCGATGCGTGTTTTGCGCGCGAGACTTTATGAGCATGAACGGGAAAGACTCCACCGGGAAATGTCGGAAAACCGTAAAAAACAAGTAGGCAGCGGGGACCGCAGCGAAAAAATCAGGACTTATAATTTTCCGGATAACCGCGTGACGGACCATAGAATCGGACTTACGCTCCATTCACTTCAGGATATTTTAGAAGGCAATTTGGATGAGCTGTTTGAAGGATTAAACAAGGAAGACCGGAATAGACGGCTTAAAGCATTATGATCCCATCACCTGCTTTACAAGAGCGCATTGTGAATTATAAATTACAAATACTTCTTTATTTTAAGAAGTGGGCTCTTGTATCTCGTAAAGATTTCGCGGCTACGCCGCGAAGAAAGCAGGTGATGGGATGAACGAAATTTCAAGTTATTTAGAAGTAGGCGTTTCTTTTTTGAAACGGCACAATGTTCCAGATCCGGACATTTCTGCGCTGTCCCTTTTGGCTTATGTGCTTGAACAGCCGGAACTGGATGTAAAAATGAATCCCGAGATTCATTTAACCTGCGAGCAGGAAGAACAATTCGAGTCGCTTGTAATCAAACGCGCGACGCGCTATCCGATGCAGTATTTGATCAAACGCATTTCTTTCCGAAACGCGGTTTTGGAAATTGGAGAAGGATGTTTAATCCCAAGACCGGAAACAGAATTACTGATTGACGTGGTATTGAATAAATTGGTAGGGGCGCCCCCCTGTGGGCGCCCGTCAAATGGAGCGGGCAAGCACGGAGGCCCGCCCCTACAGGTTTTGGAAATCGGCACCGGTTCTGGGAATATTGCGGTTAGTTTGGCCATGGAGCGTTCGCTTTGGATGTTTACGGCTACCGATATCTCAGAAGAGGCTTTGCGCTATGCCAGAAAAAATAGCATTCTAAACCGAACGAACCACCAAATTAATTTTGTAAAAACCGATTTATTCAGCGGCGTGAATGAAACCTTTGATGCGATTATTTCAAATCCGCCTTATCTTAAAACCGAAGATCTCATCAGCGCTCAGACGGAACTTTCATTTGAGCCGAGCATAGCCTTGGACGGCGGTCAAGATGGGCTTTCCTATTACAAACGAATTCTGAAAATTGCAAAGTCAGCATTAAAACCCGGTGGCCATATTTTCTTTGAAGTGGGTTACAATCAAGCAACGGATGTTGTCGAATTAATGAAACCCGATTTTGAATTGATCGAATGTGTTAAAGATTATGCAGGTTACGAACGAATTATTTCTGGTTGTTTCACAAATGATGAAGCCCACAATTTTTCATTTACGGGAAGGCAATAAAAGGCTTGCAGGATGGATAAAATTGTAATTCGCGGCGGGAAAAAATTAAAAGGCGAAGTTATGATATCGGGAGCAAAGAATGCAGTGCTTCCGATCATGGCCGCGGCACTCTTGGGTGAAGAAAAATCGTTTATTGAAAACGTTCCTCATTTACGCGATGTGGCGACCATGGTTAAACTTTTGCGCTTTTTGGGAGCCAAGGTGAATCATGAGGGGTCAAAAATTGAAATTAAACCGGGAAACAGTTTAAAAGCGGTCGCTCCTTACAATTTGGTCAGCACGATGCGGGCTTCGGTTTGCGTTTTGGGTCCTCTTTTGGGCCGGCTTCAGCATGCGGAAGTGTCGATGCCGGGAGGGTGTGTCATCGGTGCAAGGCCGATCGATCTTCATTTAAAGGGCCTTGAAGCTTTGGGCGCCGATATTACGATTGAACACGGCTTCGTAAAAGCCAAGGCGAAGCGCGGATTAAAAGGAAGCGATGTTTATTTAGGCGGAAGTTATGGATCATCGGTTTTGGCCACAGCCAATGTCATGATGGCTGCCGTTTTGGCCAGCGGAACTACCTATATTGAAAACGCCGCCTGTGAACCGGAACTTGTTGATTTAGCGGAATTTCTCATTAAAATGGGAGCCAAGATTAAGGGTCATGGGTCCCATCTTATTGAAATACAAGGGGTTCGGAAGTTAAAAGGTGCTCGGCACAGCATTATTCCGGATCGCATTGAAGCCGGAACGTTTATGGTTGCCGGTGCCATGACACGCGGCAGCGATGTCATGGTTCGCAATTGTAACCCTGAACACAATCACGCTCTTTTAGATAAACTGACTCAGGCTGGAATCCACGTCAGTAAAACCAAAAATTCTGTAAGGGTCAGAAGAAACGGTTTGCTGAAACCTGTGGATGTTACCACGCTTCCGTATCCGGGCTTTCCGACTGATCTTCAAGCTCAGATGATGGCGCTTACGGCGACAACACCCGGTATTAGTGTTATTACCGAAAAAATTTATCCGGACCGATTTATTCATGTTAGTGAATTGAATCGCATGGGTTCAAAAATTTTTCTGGAAGGTTCAAGCGCGATTGTTCGTGGCGTCAATCATTTAAGCGGAGCGCCTGTTATGGCGTCAGACTTAAGAGCTAGCGCCGCTTTGGTTTTGGCAGGGCTTGCCGCCGAAGGGACGACGGAAGTTCACCGTGTTTATCATTTGGACCGCGGTTACGAACGGATTGAAGAAAAATTGTCCGGTTTGGGCGCATCCATCCGCCGGGAAAAAGAAAAAAATTAATTTAAGGAGGATACATTGGCTGTTCATATCAGGTTGAAACGTTTTGGCACGAAGAAAAAAGTTCATTGGCGCGTGGTGGTTGCTGACGCAAAAATGCCCCGCGACGGCCGATTCATTGAAGAGGTCGGTTATTATGATTCCAGAAAAACGCCCGCAAAGATCAGTCTTAAAGCAGACCGGATCAAGTATTGGATTTCAAAAGGGGCCCTTCCCACCGAGACCGTGAAAAGTCTCCTGAAAAAACAGGGCATTAAAAACTGAGTATTCATCAGGTGCGTCTGAAGATTGATATTCTTACGCTCTTTCCCAATTTGTTTGAAGGCCCGCTGAATGAATCTATGATGAAGCAGGCAAAAAAACGCGGTCGGGCGGAAATCAAAATCCACAATTTACGTGATTATGCACGCGACAAGCGCAGAACCTGTGATGACAAACCGTTTGGCGGCGGTGCCGGCATGGTGATGATGGCGCAGCCGATTTATGATTGTCTCAAAGCCATCGGTGGCAAAGGCTGGCGGATTCTGGTCTCGCCGAGGGGAAAAGTGTTTAATCACGACACAGCCAAAGAGCTTTCCAAGAAACGCCATTTAATTTTTATTTGCGGCCACTATGAAGGCATTGATGAGCGCGTTCATGATCACTTGGCGGACGCAGAACTTTCCGTCGGCGATTTTGTGACCACTGGCGGTGAATTTCCAGCTCTTTGTTTTATGGATGCCATTATTCGTTTGGTTCCCGGGGTACTCGGAAATAAAGCGTCGCTTGATTCCGAGTCATTCAGTCATGGACCGTTGGATTATCCTCAGTATACGAAACCGAGACAATTCCAAAATTGGCCCATTCCGGATGTTTTGTTTTCAGGCAATCATGTTGCTATTGAATCCTGGCGCAAAAAAAAAGCGATTGAACTAACGCAAAAAATGCGGCCCGATTTGATTATGCAAGCTAAGACAAAATGAAAGTCATGTCATTCTGAGACCGAAGGCCGAAGAATCTACGAATCGCAGATCCTTTCCGCCAAAAGTCGCGGCGAGATTCGTCCATTCATCCGGACGGATTACGCCAAGTTTTATGGCGAACGCCTCGCTCAGAATGACGCTTTTGGAGGAATTTACATGAACAAAATTGATCTCATTGAAAAGGAATATTTAAAAAAGTCACTTCCGGAATTTAATGTGGGCGACGAGGTAAAAGTCCACTTAAAGGTTCAGGAAGGCGATAAAAGCCGAATTCAGATCTTTGCCGGTACTGTGATCCGGAAGCGCGGCCGGGGAATTAACGCAAGCTTCAGCGTTTTAAAGGAAATCAGGGAGGATATCGTTGAAAAGTCCTTTTTGCTTCATTCTCCCCAAGTTGAGAAAATAGCGGTCACCACAAAAGGTAAAGTGCGCCGCTCAAAACTTTATCATTTGAGAAAAAAACACCCGGGAAATAAATAACCAAAGGTTTTAAAGTGGCGCTAAAAGGGCATAGTCCGCTTGAATCAACGTTGCGCAAA
>Ga0209515_10000784_pt1 | contig 55444 bp, 48 predicted proteins | sample Subgroupgradi54m_FD_187454 | JGI IMG/M metagenome (GOLD analysis project Ga0209515, IMG submission 187454) | Subsurface groundwater microbial communities from S. Glens Falls, New York, USA - GMW60B uncontaminated upgradient, 5.4 m (SPAdes)... ... | reverse complement strand
TATCGATTTTGGCAGTGACTTCACCTTCGAGCACAAAATAAAATTTTTCCACTCCCAGCTCCAGTTTTTCAGAATCGGTTTCCACCCGCGGCTCCAGCGTGAGCAGAAGAGGGGTGATTTTTTTTTTCATGGCCTCATGGGTCAGGAGCTCACACCGGATTTTTCCGCTGCGGAGTGTGATGGGATTGCGTTTGGAGTCATCCTGATGAATGGCCTTATCGGCCCGGTCATCCAAGGAGGCATAGAATTCCGCGAGCGTGAGGCCCAGCGCCCGGGCGATTTTTTCGTGACTTTCGACCGTGCCGCGCATGATGCCGGTTTCTATTCTTGAAAGGGTGGCCTGTGCCACTCCGGTTACCTGCGAAAGCTCAACCAGGGTGATTTTTTTGGCTTTTCGAAGCTCGCGGATTTTTTCCCCTATCTCCATCGTTTTGCTTCCTTTAAATTTAATAGATTTATTATAACGTATCCATCTTATCAACGGCAATAAAATTATAACTTTTTATCATAGATTTTATTAAAAATATATCAAAAAATTATTGATTAATAGTTATATTTCTGTTACTCTAACCTCATCTTTTAGAAAAGGAGGTGAAATTATGGTGGCAAGAAAACAGCCTTTTGTCGTATCGGCTTTGGTGCTGGTGTCTTTTCTGATGCTGGGCAACGTGAATCCGGCTTTCAGCAAGGAAGAGAAGGCAGCATCTTCCCAGCCGCAAATTGGGCAGGTGAACTTGAACAAGGCGTCTTTGGAAGAACTTGAAAAGGTCAACGGAATCGGACCTGTGATTGCACAGCGTATCCTTGATTACCGGACCAGCAATGGTTCTTTCAAGTCGCTTGAGGAACTGTCTCAAGTGAACGGTATTGGGAGAGTCAAGTACGAGAAAATGAAGGAACAACTGACTCTGTAACTACTTACAGAGTGAAAACTTTGAAGGCAGGCAGGTAAAGGCGGTGGTTGTAAAACCACTACCTTTTTATTGGTTTTCTTGATTTGCGTCCCCCTTTCTGATACAATTTCCGCCCATGTCTAAGCCCGTGACATTTCAAGACTTAATCCAAAAATTAAATGTTTATTGGGCTCGCCAGGGGTGTCTGGTGGTCCAACCCTATGATCTGGAAGTGGGCGCCGGTACATTTTCTCCGCATACTTTTCTTCGTGCGCTCGGCCCGGAGCCGTGGAAAGCGGCTTATGTGGAGCCCTCCCGCCGTCCGACCGACGGCCGGTATGGCGAAAATCCTCTCCGCACCCAGCATTATTTTCAGTATCAGGTGATTATCAAGCCCTCGCCGGAAAACAGTCAGGAGCTTTACCTCAATAGTTTGCGGGAAGTGGGGATTGACGTGGGCAGCCATGACATCCGTTTTGTGCAGGATGACTGGGAGTCGCCGACCCTAGGAGCGTGGGGGCTGGGGTGGGAGGTGTGGCTGGACAGTCTGGAAATCACTCAGTTCACCTATTTTCAGCAATGCGGCGGCATTGACCTAGAGATGGTTTCCTGCGAAATCACCTATGGATTGGAAAGAATCGCCATGTTTCTTCAGGGCAAACAATCGATTTTTGACCTCCGGTGGAATGACAAGGTCACGTACGGCGAGATTTATATTGAAAACGAAAGGGAATTTTCGCGCTATAACTTTGAAGAGGCGGATATTGAAATGCTCTCCCGGCATTTTAATGATTTTGAAGCCGAGTCCAAACGGCTGCTGGAGAAAAATTTGATTCTGCCGGCTTATGATTTATGCCTAAAAACTTCCCACACCTTCAACCTTCTCGATGCCCGCGGCGCAGTCAGCGTGACGGAAAGGCCCCGCTACATCGCCCGGGTGAGGGCCTTGGCCAAGGGCTGCGCCGAGGGGTATCTCAAACTCCGCGAAGAGATGGGACATCCTTTGAGCAAGAAAAAACCGAAAAAAGTAGCTCACGCCTGAAATTTCCATGACGCGAAATACGCAAAATTTTCTCCTTGAAATAGGCACCGAAGAATTGCCCACCGACAGTCTGGATTTGCTGGAGGCGCATTTCCGCGCCAGGGTTGAGGCCAAATTGCGCGAAGAGCGGCTGACATTTGACAACAGCAAAGTTTTTACCACGCCCCGGCGCGTGGTGCTTTTTATCCAGGGATTGGCGCCGCGGCAGGAAGCCGAGGTGGCGGAATGGGTGGGACCGTCCTGGGACAAGGCCTATGACGAGTTGGGCAAGCCCACGCCCGCACTTGAGGGATTTTTACGGTCAAAAAATTTGAGTGAAAAGGATATTGTCAAAAAAGAAATTCCGCGCGGTATCTACGCCGCGGCTCAGAAAACCCTGGCCGGCAAGCGGGCGGAGCAAATTCTTCCTGGATTGTTTGCAGAACTTCTCACGTCGTTTTCTTTTCCCAAAACCATGCGATGGGATGCTACGCGGTTTTCTTTTCCCCGGCCCATCCGTTGGATCGTGAGCGTTCTGGACTCCAAGGTTCTGTCTTTTTCAGTGGCCAGTGTGCGGGCCAACCGTTTCACTTTTGGACACAGATTTCTTGCCCCGCGTAAACTCGCGGTAAAAAAGGCTGACGCGGTTGCTTTCATAAAATTACTTGAGAAGGCCCATGTCGTTCTCGATTTGGAAGAGAGAAAAAGGCGTATCCGGCAGCAATTTGCGGCCCGGGCCGGGCAAGGCCCCTGCGAGGAGGAACTGGTTCATGTGACGGCTCAGCTGGTGGAAGAGCCGTATGTGATCACGGGAAAGTTCAGTCCCGATTTTCTTTCGCTTCCGCCGGAAATTCTTTCGACCTCCATGAAAAAGCATCAGAAGATTTTTGCGGTTTATGATGCCGGAAACAAACTGAAGCCGTTATTTGCCGGGGTGCTCAACGGGAGAAAAACCAATCTGTCGAAGATTATTAAGGATTATCAGGGCGTGCTGGAGGCCAAACTCCGGGACGCGCAATTTTTTTACGCCGAGGATACCAAGGAGCCCCTGGAGAGAAAGGTTGAAAAGCTGAATGGCATTATTTTCCTCAGCAAGCTTGGGACCATGCAGGATAAAACCAACCGTTTGGTAGAACTGGCTGCGGTTTTGGCGCAGGGGCTGAAACTTCCCGCGGATCAATCCGCGAATCTCAAGCGCGCAGCTTTTCTCTGCAAAGCGGATTTGCTCACGCACATGGTTTACGAATTTCCCGAACTTCAAGGCGTGATGGGACGCGAATACGCCAAGGCCAACGGTGAATCCGTTGAGGTGGCGGGCGCGATCGCGGAGCATTATTTGCCGAAAACTCTTTCCCAATCCTACCTTGAACTTGAAAAGGAACAAACCTGCCTGGGTTCTTTGCTTGCTATTCTTGAAAAAATAGATACCCTAGTAGGTGCTTTCGGTGTTGGCTTTGAACCAACCGGAAGCCAGGATCCCTATGCGCTGCGCCGCGCAGCAGGCGGCGTGGTGAAAATCATCCGCGCCTTCAGCCACCGTTTTGACCTCAAGGAGATCATTCAAACTGCGGTACGGCTTTACGGCAGCCGTCTCAGCAAAAGCGAGACCGAAATTCTCATTCGGCTGGAGGCATTTTTCAGGGAGAGGATGGCTTTTGAACTCGGCGCGGCAGCCGGTTCCAAAGAGGACCAAATTTTGAAGGCCGTGCTTAAAACATCCTGGTCTGATGTGGGGAGTGTTTTTCTGCGCTATGATCTTCTCAAATCCCTTTACGGTAAGGACCGTGCGGGATTTGACCGGGCGCACAAGGTGATTGAAAGAACTCATAATATTTTGAAAGGCGCTTCCAATATTCAGGAAGAAATTAAAGCGGATCTTTTAAAAGAGAAGCCCGAACAGAAATTGTACGATCTGGTGCAGGGAAAAATTTCCGATTTTGACCGTTTGGCCCGTGAAGAGAAATTTGACAAGGCGACGCATCTCTACGGGGAAGTATTTTACGAGCCGGTTCATGAATTTTTTGACAAGGTGCTCGTGAATGTGGAGGACCTCCCCCTGCGGGAGAACCGCCGTGCCTTGATGAAGAAAATTAACCGAATTTATGTTGATTATGTCGCCGATTTGTCATTGGTGAATCAGCAAGATTAGAACAAAGGAGAAAAGGAATGTCTGTTATGGCTAAGAAAAAGTCGGGAGCAAAAAGCAAGGGAAAGACCAGCAAATTCGTTTATTTTTTTGGAAGCGGCAAGGCCGAGGCCAATGCCACCATGCGCGAGCTTTTGGGAGGCAAGGGAGCCAATCTGGCTGAGATGACCAATATAGGCATTCCGGTTCCTCCCGGATTCACCATTTCAACCGAGGTGTGCGATCTTTTCTATAAATTGGGCCGCAAATATCCTGCGAGTTTAAAAGAACAGATTGACGTCAATCTGGCCAAGCTTGAAAAAGCGATGGGCGCCAAGTTCGGCGACAAGGACAATCCTCTTCTTGTTTCCGTCCGGAGCGGTGCGGCTGTTTCCATGCCCGGTATGATGGACACGGTCCTCAATCTTGGTCTGAATTCGGAAACTGTTCAGGGGCTTATCATCAAGACCGAAAATGAAAGATTTGCCTGGGACTCCTACCGCCGTTTCATTCAGATGTTCGGGGATGTGGTCATGGGCGTGCCTCATGAGCAATTTGAGGACATTCTCTCCCATAAGAAGAGCCAGTTGAGCGTGAAAAATGACACGGATCTTACGGCCAATGACCTGAAAGAGGTGGTGCGCCTCTATAAGAAAGTATACAAGGACGGTACGGGGCAGGAATTTCCGAGCGATCCGCGCGAGCAGCTTGATAAGGCCGTGGGCGCTGTGTTCGGCTCGTGGAATAATCCCCGTGCGCTCAAATACCGCGCGCTTTATGATATCCGCGGTCTTTTGGGAACCGCGGTCAATGTGCAGGCCATGGTGTTCGGCAATATGGGCGAAAGCTCGGGCACCGGCGTGTGCTTTACGCGCAATCCTTCTACAGGAGAGAGAATTTTTTACGGTGAATATCTGGTGAATGCGCAGGGAGAAGACGTGGTGGCTGGGATCAGAACACCCGAGCCCATCGTGACTCTCAAGGACCGCATGCCCTCCGTCTATCAGGAACTGGTGAAATTAAAAGACCGGCTGGAGCGGCATTACCGGGACATGCAGGACATTGAATTCACGATTCAGGAAGGCCGGTTATTCATTTTGCAGACCCGTTCCGGCAAGAGAACGGCGCCTGCTGCGGTGCAGATTGCCTGCGATCTGGTGAAGGAAAAACTGATTGACTGGGATACGGCGATTCTGCGCGTTGATGCCAAGAGCTTGGATCAGCTTTTGCATCCCACCTTTGATCCCAAGGCCGTCAAAAAAGTCCTTGCCAAGGGACTTCCGGCATCGCCGGGTGCGGCTTCCGGCAAGGTGGTTTTTTCAGCCGATCATGCGGAGCATAAAGCCAAATCGGGCGAAAAAGTGATTCTCGTCCGTATTGAAACCTCTCCGGAAGATGTGGGAGGCATGCATGCGGCGCAGGGGATTCTCACGGCCCGCGGGGGCATGACTTCGCACGCGGCCGTGGTCGCGCGCGGCATGGGAAAATGCTGTGTGGCAGGTTGTGGTTCCGTGCAGATTGAGTATGACAAGAAACTTTTTATCGCAAGCGGCCAAACAGTTCGCGAGGGGGATTATATTTCTCTTAACGGTTCAACGGGAGAAGTTTATCTAGGCGAAGTGAAGACCGTGGAGCCGGAACTCAGCGGCAGTTTTGCCAAGTTGATGGTTTACGCGGACAAGGTCCGCCGGCTCAAGGTCCGCACCAACGCGGATACGCCGCATGACGCGCAGGTGGCGAGGAAGTATGGCGCTGAAGGAATCGGGCTTTGCCGTACCGAGCACATGTTTTTTGAGGGCGACCGGATCGTGGCCATGCGCGAAATGATTTTGGCCGACACGCTGGAGGACCGCGAGAAGGCATTGGCCAAGCTTCTTCCCATGCAGCGCCAGGATTTCGAAGGGATTTTCAGGGCCCTGGAGGGATTTCCGGTAACCATCCGTCTTCTCGATCCTCCTCTCCATGAATTTGTTCCCCATGAGGAAGAGGCCCAGAAAGAAATGGCTCAAGTCATGAATGTTTCGCTCGATAAAGTCAAGAACCGGGTCCGCAGTCTTTCGGAATTCAATCCCATGCTTGGACAGCGCGGTTGCCGTCTTGGGATTATGTACCCGGAAATTTACGCCATGCAGGTTCGGGCTATTATTGAAGCGGCCTGCAACGTGAAAAAGAAAGGCGTGAAGGTCCAGCCCGAGATTATGATTCCGCTGGTGGGTATTAAAGCGGAATACACCCGGTTAAAAGAGCAGTCGGTCAAGATTATCGAAAAAGTTTTCCAGGAAAAGGGAGAAAAGGTGCCTTACATGATCGGCACCATGATTGAAATCCCGCGCGCGGCTGTGATTGCGGATAAAATCGCCGAAGAAGCCGAGTTCTTTTCCTTTGGAACCAATGACCTTACCCAGATGACCTTTGGCTTTTCAAGAGACGACGTCGGGGTTTTTCTTGGTAAGTATATCGAGGAAGGAATTGTGGAGCGCGATCCGTTCCAGTCGCTTGATCAGGAAGGCGTGGGCACTCTGATTCAGATGGGAATTCAGAAAGGGCGTAGCGTGAGAGAGTATCTCAAGGTGGGCATTTGCGGCGAGCATGGCGGGGATCCAGCTTCTGTGGAATTTTGCCACCGGGTCGGCATGGACTACGTGAGCTGCTCTCCGTACCGCGTTCCCATCGCGCGTCTTGCGGCCGCGCAGGCCATGATTCGTGAAAAAAAGGCGGCTAAAAAGAAGAAATAAGCCACATGGCGAAAAAAAAGAAGAAAAGGGCTACAAAAAAAGCAAAGAAAAAATTTTTTCGCAAAAAAAAGGCTTCCCAACGCAAGTCCAAGGTCGTTCTGAAAAAGAAAAGAGGAAGAAAACCTGTCTCCGCAAAAAAAAAGGCTGCTCCGAAAGTTGAGAAAAAGAAGAGCCGCAAAAAACGCGAGGACATGGAAGAGCTTGAGGAAAAGGGCGGTGAGGAGAAGATAAAGGTCAAAGTTCCCCGGCGTCGTAAATCCGATGAGGATGAGGAGGAGGCTGGGGCCGCATCGGCCGATGACGCACGCGGTTTTGAGCAATCCCCGCTTCAAATTTATCTGAAGCAGATTGAGAAAATTCCGCTCCTTACGCCGCAAGATGAGATTGACCTTTCAAAGAAAATCCGTTCCGCAACCCGAGGTTCCAAAGAGGCGAGGCACCGGATGATTCAGAGCAATCTCCGGCTTGTGATCAGTATCGCCAAGCGGTACGCGAATATGGGGCTTCCGTTTTCGGACCTGATTGAGGAAGGCAATATCGGCCTCATGCGCGCGGTGGACAAATTTAACTACAAACGCGGGTACCGGTTTTCAACTTACGCCTCCTGGTGGATCAAGCAGGCCATCATGCGTTCACTCTCCAATCAGGGCAAGACCATCCGCATTCCCGTGTATATGTATGATCTAATCTCCCGTTGGCGTAAAGTGCGCGATCATCTCATGCAAAAGCTGGACCGCATTCCGACGCGCAAGGAAATCGCGGATGTGATGAAGATTCCGCTTGGAAAAGTACGCGATATCGAGAATCTTGTGACCAAGCCGAGTTCCCTCAATATGCCGGTGAGCATTGACAGCACGGCGGAGCTGATTGACCTGATTGAGGATGACTCGTTTGAGGCGCCGGAGCAGATGGTGGACGAGCTTTTCAAGAATGAGCGCATTGATAAATTGCTCGGCTACGTGGATGAACGTGAACGACAGATCCTTCTTCTCCGTTTCGGTATTAAAGGCGGGGAGAGGCACACGCTTGAGGAGGTTGCGCAGAGTTTCGGGATTACCCGCGAACGAGTTCGGCAGATTGAGCATACGGCGCTCAAGAAAATCCGGGTCCGCGTCAAATTGGAACAGGATAAACTGGAGGACTACATCTACTGATGTCTGCGACACTTAATCCCGAGCGGTTGAAAAATTTTATCCGCGATATTCCAGACTTTCCGAAAAAAGGAATCGTTTTTAAAGATATCACACCGCTACTTAAGGACTCGGAAGCGTTTCACGCGTCTGTCACTTTGTTGGCCGAATCCTTTGCTAACCGGGGGATTGAACAGGTGGTGGGCATTGAATCCAGGGGATTTATCTTTGCCGCGGCCGTGGCCTATCAGATGAAGGCCGGTTTCATCCCGGTACGCAAGAAAGGCAAGCTGCCTTCTGTCACGGAAAGGATTTCCTACCAGCTGGAGTACGGAGAGGATGTTCTGGAGGTTCACCGGGATTCCATAGAAAAGGGAATGACCGTCCTTCTGATCGATGACCTCCTAGCCACAGGCGGTACCGCTTCCGCCGTATGCGAACTGGTTAAAAAAATGGGCGGACATGTGGCCGGCATAGGGTTCCTGGTGGAATTGTCATTTTTGCATGGCCGGGAAAAGCTTAAAGGTCATGATCTTCGCGCTCTGATCACTTTCTGATTATTTTTCTTAACTGATTATATATAAAAGGGTTATAGATTTTTTATAACTATTCTTTACAAATCGCCGCTCCTCAAGTATAATTCCCTCTCGTTTATAGGACGTTATTTCCCCTCATAATAATACATTTAAAGGATTCCCCGTACGGGACGTTTAAGTCGAATACCAAATACAAATTCCTGTGAGTGAATTAGCGGCAGACAAAATTTGGGTCCGTGTGAACGGCCAGAAAAGGGAGTTACTCCAAGGCATGAATTTATCCCAGTTTTTGAAGGAATTAGGCCTCAAGCCCCAGGGCGTGGTGCTTGAGTTGAACTGCCGGATTGTGGACCGCACCCAATACGATTTAACCTTCCTTTCCAACGAAGATTCCCTGGAGATTGTGCATTTTGTGGGAGGGGGCTCTTTATGACAGCAAAAACAGCTAAAAGTCCCGCTAAAGGCCCTAAAAATCTCGTGATTGTGGAGTCGCCTTCCAAGGCCAAAACCATCAATAAATATCTGGGAAAAGATTACCTCGTGGAGGCCTCCATGGGGCATGTGAGGGATCTCCCGCGGAGCCGGATGGGGATTGATGTCGAGAAAAATTTTGAGCCCCGGTACATTGTTCCCGCCAAAGCCAAGAAAACCGTGAGCAATTTGAAACAGAACGCCAAGGGCAAGGAGGCCATCTATCTGGCACCTGATCCGGACCGGGAAGGGGAGGCCATCAGCTGGCATCTGGCCAGTATTTTGGGCAGCATGGCCAAGAAAATCAAGCGAGTGGTTTTTAATGAGATCACGCCGCAGGCTGTTCGCGAGGCGTTTCAGCATCCGCGGGATATTGACGTGAAACTGGTGGACGCCCAGCAGGCCCGCCGGGTGATGGATCGCATCGTGGGTTATAATCTAAGTCCGCTTCTCTGGGAGAAGGTCGGTTCCGGATTGAGCGCGGGCCGGGTCCAGTCGGTTGCCCTCCGCCTGATTGTGGAAAGGGAAAAGGAAATCCGCGCGTTCAAGCCGCAGGAATACTGGAGCATTCAGGCCCTTCTTTCTTCCCAGAGAAAAGAAGTCAGGGCGGAGAAATTTCTTGCCAAACTGGAAAAAATCAAAGGCGATAAATTTGAGATTAACAACGCGGCCGACGCGCAGGCCGTGAAAGAAATCCTTGAAAAGGAAGCCTTTTCCGTTGCCGACATTGAACAGAAAGAGCGAAGAAGGAAGCCCATGCCCCCCTTCACGACGAGCAAGCTGCAGCAGGAGGCCTACACCAAACTTGGGTTTACGGCGGCCAAGACCATGCAGGTTGCGCAAAAACTTTATGAAGGCATGGACCTCGGATCCAAGGAAGGCAGCGTGGGATTGATCACCTATATGAGAACGGACTCCGTGAATATTTCCGCCTCGGCGCTTGACGAGGTGCGCAAATTTATCGGTTCCGAGTATGGGAAACCCTATCTTCCCGACGAACCCAACCGCTACAAATCCAAAAAGGGCGCGCAGGAAGCGCATGAGGCCATCCGTCCGACTTCGGCTTTCCGGCCGCCTGAAAAAATAAAAGAGCATCTGGAAAAAGACGAGTACAAACTCTATGAGCTGATCTGGCGGAAATTCGTGGCTTCCCAAATGACCGAAGCCGTGGATCAGGTTACGACCGTGATGATTCTGGCCGGAAAAGATTATCAGTTCAGAGCCGCGGGCACGCAAAATTTGTTTGCGGGTTTTCTGCTGGCTTATGACTTGGCGGAGACCAAATCCAGGAGGAAGAAAAAAACCGCGGAAGAGGGGGAAGATGAACAGGACGAGGAGAATTTTCAATTGCCTGTCCTGGTCAAGGGCGAGAAACTGACTCAGCATGAGATCCGGAGCCAGCAGCATTTTACCAAGCCGCCCGCAAGATTCAATGATGCCTCGCTGGTAAAAATCATGGAAGAAAAAGGAATCGGCCGGCCGAGCACTTATGCGCCCACGATTTACACGCTTTTATCGCGCTGGTATGTGGAAAGAAAAACGGGCGCACTGATCCCCACGGATCTAGGCGAAACCGTGGTGGATCTTCTCGTAAAGCATTTTCCCACAATTCTTGATTATGAGTTTACGGCCAGCATGGAAGAGGAATTGGACAAGGTGGAAGAGGGGGATCTCGTATGGACTCAGGCGGTGCGTGATTTTTACACGCCTTTTGCCGTGCATCTTGAAGAGGCGAAAAAGACCATGCCCAATGTCAAAGAACAGGCGGTTGAAACGGAGTATAAATGCGATATTTGCGCTAAGCCCATGTTGATACGGCGCGGCCGTTTCGGAAGGTTCATGGCCTGCTCCGGTTTTCCGGCCTGCAAATACACCCGGTCTATTCCCACCGGATTCCGCTGTCCCAATGAGGGATGCGGTGGCGACATTGTTCAGAGGCGGTCCAGAAAAGGCAGAAGCTTTTACGGCTGCTCCAAATATCCGAATTGCAACTACATCACCAACAAGCTTCCCCAAAAGCCCGAGGAGGGGCAGGCGGCCCAGGAGGGCGCCGCCTAGGAGCGGCCACACGGCCATGAATCTTGAAAAGTCGAAAGATCAATTTCTCCTTTATCTGCAAGGCGAAAAAAATGCCTCCCCTCACACGGTTAAAAATTACGGCGTAGATCTGGTCGAACTGATCGGCGTGACCGACAAAAAAACGGCCCAGGAAGTTGATTACATTGAAATCAGAAAATTTCTTGTCCATCTCAAGGAAAAGGGTTATTCCAAAAGCACCATTTCAAGAAAGCTTGCCTGTCTCCGTTCTTTTTTCAAATTTCTGACCCGCGAAAATATTGTCAGCAACAATCCCGCGATTGGGATCGCCACACCCAAGCGGGAAAAAAAACTTCCGGCTTTTCTTGAAATTCAAGAGATTGAAAGCTTGCTGGATGCGGCGGCTGGCGTTACGGCGGCTTCCAAGCGCGACCGGGCGCTTCTTGAAACGCTTTACAGCTCCGGCATCCGGGTAAGCGAATTGGTAGGACTTAACATAGAAGACGCGGATGTGCTGGGCGGGGTCTTGCGCATCCGGGGCAAAGGAAAAAAGGAGCGGATGGTCCCGATCGGAAGGCCGGCGCAGGAGGCGATTCAGGAGTATCTTGAGAAGTGGGCCAATGATAAGGGCAAAGCCAATGGCGCACTTTTTTTGAACAAAAGTTCCACGCGGCTTACGGACCGTAGTGTTCGGAGAATTCTTCTCAAATACGTGCGCAAAGCCTCGCTTCAGAAAGATGTTTCACCGCATACGCTCCGCCACAGTTTTGCGACGCATCTCCTGGACCGGGGCGCCGACCTGCGCAGTGTGCAGGAGCTTCTCGGGCACGAGAGCCTTTCCACCACCCAGATCTACACGCATGTGACTACCAAGCGGCTCAAGGAGGTTTACGAGAAAGTCCATCCCAGGGCTTAAATTGGCTATGAGAATTCTTTACGATTTTGCTTTTATAGGGTTTTCTATTTTTTATTTCCCATTTTTTCTGCTCCGGCTCAGGCAGGAAAAAGAGAAACGGCGCCTGATTGCGGAAAGATTCGGATTTTTTTCTAAGCAGTTTCTGAATCGCATCGAAGGCAAGAAGGTGCTTTGGGTGCATGCGGTGAGCGTGGGGGAGGCTTTTGCCGCCCGCCCTTTGGTAGAAAAACTTAAAAAAGACCTGGCGGGCTGGGAAATTGTGATTTCGACCGTCACGCCCACGGGCCAGGCCGTTGCCCGGAAACTTTTTTTTGATCAGCCAGTTTTTTATTTTCCTTTTGATTTAAGCGGCGTGGTCAAAAGGACAGTTGCCAGTATCCGGCCGTCTCTCATTTTGCTCATGGAAACCGAACTTTGGCCCAATTTGATTCTTGCAGCGGATGACGCGGGCGTACCGGTAGGCGTCGCGAATGGCCGGCTTTCTCCGGCCTCCTGCCGGCGCTACGGATGGGTGAGGTCTTTGATTAAGGACATTCTTGAACGAATCAGTTTTTTTCTGGTGCAGTTTCAGTGGGACAGCGACCGTCTTCAGGAAATCGGCGTGCCGGTATCACGCGTTGAAATTACGGGCAACATGAAATTTGACGTGGGCATGGACATCCGTGAGGAGGAAGCCCGGGCGCTCAGGCATCAATTTTTCCCTTCGGCAAAGGCAAAAATTCTTCTGGGCGGCAGCACCCATGAAGGCGAGGAAAAAATTCTGGTCAATGTATTCCGCAAACTCCGGTTTGAATTTCCGGAGCTTAAATTGGTGCTGGCTCCGCGCCATGTCACGAGAGCCGGCAGTATTTCTGAAATGGCTGCAGAGAATGGATTCCGCTGCCAGCGGATTTCAGTCCGGCCTGATAAAGCCGCGGGTCCGGTCGAGGATGTGCTGATTCTGGATACCATGGGTGAGCTTAAAAAATGGTACGCAATCGCGGATCTGGTGTTTGTGGGCGGCAGTCTGATCAAGCACGGCGGCCAGAATCCGATTGAAGCTGCTATTTTCAAAAAACCGGTTTTTTTCGGACCCCATGTGTTTAATTTCCAGATGATTTACGATCGACTTAAGGCCGAGCGGGGCGGTTATGAAGTGTTGAATGAAACAGAGCTTTATGATTTCCTCAGGCGCATGCTGCTGGATACGCCGCTTGCAAAGCAAACCGGCCTCAGGGCCTACGAACTGGTTCAAAAATATCAGGGCGCCACCGAGAGAAATGCGGAATTGATTTTGAATTTTCTGAGAAGCGGGAAAACCGCGGGATTGCCCGAAGAAGTGGGAGCCGCGTTATGATCCGGGAATATTATTTGTCACTTATCCGCGGGGAGCGGAAAGATCCGTTGATTTTGGCGCTCAAAAAAGTTTTGGGCCTGCTCGCCATGATTTATGGCGGAGCGGTCCAGTGCCATGGAGCCCTTTATAGCGGCGGTATTCTGCGGCGGCAGAAACTTTCTGTGCCTGTCATCAGCGTCGGCAATATTACCTGGGGCGGCACGGGCAAAACCCCTTTGGTGATTGAGCTCGCCGGTATGATTCAGCGGCTGGGCAAAAAACCGGCCGTGCTGACGCGGGGGTATGGTTCGGATGAATGGAAAGAAATCACGGGCAATCTTCCGGGTGTGCCGGTGGGCGTAGGCAGGAATCGGATTCAAAGCGGCCTTGAAATTCTGTCCAAAGAGCGGGTGGACGTGATGCTTTGCGATGATGGGTTTCAGCACCGGCCTTTAGAAAGAGACTGGGACATTGTGGCCGTCAATGCGGCATCTCCTTTTGGCAACGGCTGTTTGATTCCGGCGGGTGAGCTCCGGGAATTGCCGGCCGCTCTGGCCAGGGCGCAGACGATTGTTCTTACGCATGTGGACCGCGTGAGTGCCTCCCAGCTTGCGGCGCTTAAAGAAAAGCTGCTGCATGAAGCGCCTCAGGCGGAATGGGTGGAGGCGATTCATGAGCCGGTGCATTTTTATGAGGCCGCATCAGGCGAGATAAAGGCGATGGAATCATTTCGCGGAAAGCGTGCCGCAGCCTTTTGCGCTGTGGGGGCGCCGAGGTTATTTATCGAAACACTGGAGCGTCTGGGAATTGAAATCGTGAAGGCGTTCGAATTCCAGGATCATCATCATTTCACGGCGCAAAACATCATGAGTATCCGAGATTTTGTGAGCCGGGCAGGCATTGAAACCGTGATCACGACGGAAAAGGATTTATTCCGGGCACCCGATCTTTTGAAAGCAACGCTTCACCCCTGGATTCTCAAGGTGAAAACGAAAATTGTTTCGGGGGAAGAAAAAATGACCGCAAGACTTTCGGAATTACTTCAGGGCCCGGTAGCGAGGGAGAAAGTTTATGCTTGATACCCTTGGTTACTTTTTGTTACGCGGTTTCGCAGCTTTTATGCGGGTGCTTCCTCTGGATGCGGCGCTTGCCTGCGGGGCTTGGATTGGGCGAGCGGCTTATTATTGCCGTACGGGAAAGTCCATAGGTTACCTTAACCTGAAAGCGGCCTTTCAGGGAGAGAAGACACTCCCGGAAATAAAACGGATTGCCAGGGAAAGTCTTGAAAACCTGGGACGTTCTGCGGTTGAAATTCTCCGTTTGCCCCTGACGGATAAAGCTTATTTCGAAAATTATATCAAAATACCCGAGGCTTCCAGGGTTTTTGAAGCGCTGGAAAAGAAGCGGGGTTTGATTTATCTCAGTCCGCATTTTGGGAATTGGGAACTCCTGCATGCCCGTACCGTTTTTTTGGGAGTCCCTTCAAAGGTTTTGGTCCGCGGACAGAAATGGGGAAAAATCAGTGCATACTTCGACCGTTTAAGGACTGTCCACGGGTCGGAATTGATTGGCCGGGAGTCGTCCGTGAAAGAATTCATCCGTGCGCTTCAAAAAGGCCATACCGTCGCCATTGCGGCGGATCAGTTGACCAGGACCGGAGCCACCGTGGAGTTTTTTGGCCGTAAGACTCTGGCTCCCGCGGGATTTATCGAAATTGCGCGGCGGACGGGAGCGCCCATTTTGCCCATTTTTGATGTCCGCACGAGCGGCAGTTCTCATCGGGTTGATGTCTTGCCGCCCCTGGAAGTTCACGGGGAGGATAAGGCGGAAGACGATTTGCAGCATTACTACCGGATCCTTGAGGATTATATCCGTAAATATCCGGAACAGTGGCTTTGGGAGCATAAACGTTGGAAATTTTGTTTCACCAAAAATATTTTGATTCTAAGCGACGGTAAACCGGGGCATGAGTCTCAGTCTAGGGCGGTTGCGGAAATTTTGGAGAGCGTCAAAGAAGATAAACCGCATTATGAATTCCGGAAACACGTGATCCGTGTGGAATTTAGAAGCCCGTGGTATCGTTATTTGTTGGCCGCAGCTTTGCCTATTATGCTGCCTTTTATTCGGAGCAGAATCGAATTGCTTCGTTTTTTTCTCAGCCGGGAGTGCTATGAAAAACTGGCCCCCTGCTATGCGGATTTTGTGATCTCCTGCGGCTCTTCGCTGATTCCGCTCTCCCTTTTAGTCGCCAAGGAGAACAAGGCGCGTAAAATTCTTTTGATGAAGCCCTCGTTTCCTTTTCATCAGACCAAGTTTGATTTAATAGTGGCGCCGCGACATGACGCGCCCGTGCGCGGGAAAAATGTAATTTACACGGAGATCACGCCGAATCTTGTGTCTGATATCACGGTTCAACGGGAGGCGGAAAAGCTTACGGCCCGTGTCGGACTAAACGGGAGGCGGGTGGTGAGCGTTTTTATCGGAGGCGACACCTCGCGATATTCCATGCAAAGAGAGAACGTTGAACAAGCCATGGACAGGATTTTGGAAGCGGGTCGGGCCTCGGACGCCCAGATTCTTGTGACCACATCGCGCAGAACCCGGCGCGATATCGAGACGCTGGTGAAACAAAAATTTTCAAGTGAGAAAGCATGCCGTCTTGTGGTCATCGCAAATGAGGCCAATATAGAGAATGTGACTTACGGCATGATGGGGGTTTCTGACACGGTTTTTGTGACCGAAGACAGTGTCTCCATGATTTCGGAAGCGGCAAGCTCGGGAAAAAATGTCGTGATCCTGAAAGTAGGCACGGGCCAGGTAGCTCCAAAGTTTGTGCGGTTTCAGCAGAATCTGGTGAACCGACATTTGGCCCGGATTGTCGGCCCCCAGAAAATTTCGGTAAACTGTCTTGCCTCCGTGCGTGTGAATGGAAAACCGGATCCGGTGGAGGAAAGCCGGCGTTTGATCCGGGAAAAACTGATGGAAATGTTATGAGGAAACGGCGATGAGGATTTTGCAAATGCTTCCCCGGCTTCAATCCGGCGGGGTTGAAACAGGAACCATTGATTTGGCCAAGGCGCTTAAAAAAATGGGGCATGAGGTTTTTGTCATGTCCGGCGGAGGCGAGCTGGTGCGGGAACTGGTCAAGGCCGGCATCCAGCATGCCACGCTTCCCGTTCATGCCAAGTCGCTCACGGCACTGTTTTTGATCAAGCCCGTGGCAGATTTTATCCGGCAGGAAAGAATTGATATTGTCCATGCCCGGAGCCGGGTGCCGGCCTGGATTGGCTATGTGGCGGCGCGCAAAACAGGGAGCACCTTCATCACCACTTGCCACGGTTATTATTCCGATCATTATTTAAGCAAGGTCATGGGATGGGGCAAGGAAGTGATTGTGATCTCGAGGATTCTCGGCCGGCATATGATTGACGATTTCGGAGTGTCGCCGGCAAGGATTCATTTGATCTACCGGGGCGTGGACCTTAGCCAGTATTCTTTCCATCCGGCGAAATATTTTTCGGAGCGGCACAGGGAAAAGTTCATCATCGCCAATATCGGGCGGCTCACTCCCATCAAAGGACATCCGCATTTTATCAAGGCGTTTTTGTTTGCCCGGCAGCGTATTCCAAACCTCGAGGGCTGGATTGTGGGCGGACCGGATAAGGGAAAGGAAAAATATCTGGATGAACTCAAAGACCTGGTGAAAAAACTCGGGCTGGAGAAGGAAGTTCTTTTTTTGGGAAAGCGGGATGATATTCCCTCCATCCTTGAGCAGGCCGATGTGCTTACCCTGACTACGAATGTGCCGGAGGCCTTTGGCCGGGTCTTGATTGAGGCCGGCGCGTCAGGCACGGCCGTGGTCGCGACCCAGGTGGGCGGTGTGGTGGAGGTCGTGGAGCATGAGAAAACGGGACTGCTGGTTCCGGTCAACGATGAACAGGAGTTGGCGCGTTCGTGGATAGAGCTTTATGAGCACCCGGAAAAGGCGCGGGAATACGCCGAGGCCTTGCGTGAAAAAGTGGAGCGGGATTTTTCGCTTGAGAACATGGTCGAGAAAACCGTGCGGGTGTATGAGCAGGGAATAACCCATAAAAGAATTTTGATCACCAAGCTGGGATCTCTGGGAGATTTAATTCTCGCCGTGCCGAGTTTCCGGATGATCCGGAAAAAATATCCCAAGGCATTCATGACCTTGCTGGTGGATTCCCGCTGGTATGGCGTGATGAAATTGTGCCCTTATCTTGACGAAGTCTGGACCTTTGACCGGCATAGAAAACGGGGAAGGTGGGGCCGGCTCTTTAAATTGGCCAAGCGTCTGAGGGCCGAACGTTTTGACCTGGCGGTTGACCTTCAGAATAATTCCAAAACGCATCTCCTCACTTTTCTTGCCGGCATTCCCCTGCGCTACGGCCATGACCGCGGACTCTCGAGCCGCCTTCTCACGCATCGCGCCCCTTCCGTGCCAGGGTCTCTTCCGCCGGTTGAGCATCAATTTAAAGTCCTCGGCCTCATGGGCATCAACGATTTTCAAGACCATCTGGAATTTTGGGTGAAAGAGGATGACAAGAAGAAAATCGGTTCGCTCCTTGATGATGCCTGGATCAATGATACGCAGAAGCTGATCGCGTTTTCTCTGGCCGCGAGCCCGGGCTGGCCCACCAAAAACTGGCCGGTCGAGCATTACATGAATCTTGCCATGAAGCTAGGCACAGAAATGAACGCAAGAATTTTTCTTTTGGGCGATGAAAAAGCCAAAGAACTTACGGATCAGTTTAACCCGGAGGATTTTCCGTTCGTAACGAATCTGGTGGGAAAAACCAGTTTGCAGGAACTTATTGCGCTGATCGCAAGGATGGACCTTCTTGTGACCGGCGATAGTGCGCCTATGCATATCGCAGCCGCGCTTAGCACCAAATTTGTGGCGCTTTTCGGGCCTACGGATTCCAAAAGGCATTTGCCTCCGGCCAAGCATTTTAAAGTGTTTCAAAAGGATCTCGCCTGCGCGCCCTGCTATTCCGGGAAGTGCAAGGCCAAGGAATTTCTCTGCATGCCGTCGATTTCGGTGGAGGAAGTGTTTCAGGCGGTCAAGGATTTGCTTCCGGCTGAAAAACGCGCTGTTCCCGTTTCATGAAAATTCTTGTATTCACCAAAAACTGGCTCGGGGACGTGATTTTCGAGAGCCCAGCCATCTGCGCCATCAAACGGAATTATCCGGATTCAAAAATCGTCTGCGCCACCGTGCCTCGCTGCGAGGAGATTCTCAAAAAAAATCCATACGTCGGGCAGGTGGTGCTTTTTGACGAGCGCTCCACCCATAAAAATTTTGGCATGAAACTCGAATTTGTGCGCTGGCTTTGGAAAGAGAGATTTGACAAGGCCTTTATTTTTCACCGGTCCTTTTCACGCGCCTTTCTTACTTTTTTAGGCGGCGTGAAGGAGCGCATTGGTTATGCCACCAAATGGCGGGGGCTGATTTTGACCAAGCCCATTCCTGATGACCGCGAGGACAAACACCACGTCTATTATTTTCTCGATCTTTTGAAAAAAGTCGGCCTGAAAGTGGACGTGGACCCCTGCTGCGAGTTTCATTTTTCAGAAGAGGACGACAAATGCGCTTCGCGGCTCCTGAGCGACAAGGGGCTGGATTTGAGCCGTCTCGTGGCCCTGAATCCCGGAGGAAACCGCTCGAGTAAGCGCTGGCCATCTTACCATTTCGCCCGGCTGGCGGATCTCCTGGTTGAAAAGTATCATTGCTCCCTCGTGATCACCGGGCACAGCCAGGATGACGCGCTGGCCTCCGACATGATTCATGCCACACGCCGCGCCAAACCCATTTCCCTGTGCGGCAACACGCGGTTGGGCGATTTGGGCGCGGTTTTTTCGCGCTGCCGGCTTGTGGTTTCCGGCGACAGCGGGCCTCTTCACATTGCCGCGGGCGTGGGCACGAATGTGCTGGCTCTATTCGGCCCCACGGATCCCCGGCTTACCGGCCCTATGGGGCGGGGGAGAAATATTGTGATCACGGCTGAAACCCAGGATGACCGGTCCATGGGCTCCATTGATCCGGCCCGGGTGATGGAGATTATCGAGAGGGAAAAACTTTTATGATTCAAGTGCGGCGTATTCTTTTCATTACTTTGAGTAATTTGGGGGATATGATTCTCACCACGCCCGTGCTCTCACTTCTCCGCGGCAATTTTCCGGAAGCGAATATTACGGTGCTGGTGGGTCCCCGCGCTTATCCCGTTCTTGCCGGAAGCTCGCTTACGGATGAAATCATTATTTATGACAAGGAAAGTTCATGGTTGGATAAATGGAAGCTGGTGAAGGGGTTAAGGAACTCTCATTTTGATTTGGTGGTGGACCTTAAAAATTCGGCGCTTCCTTATCTCTTGAATTCGCGGGTAAAAACCAGCTGTTTCCGGAGCGGGTTTAAAGAAATTATCTCTAAAAGAGAACAGCACCTTGCGATGCTCCGCCATTTTGAAAAAGAGCTCCCGCTGGATTACGGGAAGAGTGTCCCGTTTGATTTTTTTTCGGAATCAGATCTTGCGGCCGTGAAAAATAAATTGCTGGCAAGAAATATTGCAAGCCATCATCTGATTTTGATGGCCCCGGGCGCCAATACCCATCTCAAACGCTGGCACGCGGAGGGATTTGCAAGCGTCGCGGACCGGCTGACCAGGGAGCAGAAGAAAAAGGTGGTGTTGATCGGCGCTCCCAGCGACCGTGCGGTCATTGACGAAATCATGCAGTACGCGCATGAACGGCTGGCCGATTTTTCCGGAGAGACCACCATGCGCCAGCTCGCTGCTTTGCTCAGTCTCTCGGACCTGCTGGTCGCCAATGACAGCTCTCCTATGCAGCTCGCTTATGAAATGAAGATTCCCGTGGCGGCCATTTTCGGGCCCACGGATGAACGCAAATTCGGAAGAGAAAATGAGACGAGCGCGGTGATCCGCAAGAAACTTCCCTGTGCGCCCTGCGAATCCGCGCAGTGTATGATTTCCGAGATCAAGAAATGCCTTTTCGAGATTAAACCGGAAGAGGTTTATCAGGCCTGTGTGAAATTATTGTCCCACCGTGAGAGATCAAGAAATGCCGTGGCCTCCATCTGATTTAAAGAAAATCCTGCTCACCCGTATTGACCGTATCGGCGATGTGATGCTGACCACACCTGTTTTGCAGGCGGTGCGCCGGAAATTCCCGCAGGCATGGATTGCGGTGTTGGTGAGGCCCGAAACGCGCGAGATTGTCGAAGGCAATCCGCATATCAATGAAGTGATCCTTTATGACAAAAAGGGAAAAGCACGAGGCGTGTTTGGAACCGCCCTCTTTTCCCTTGCGCTGCGGCGCCACAATTTTGACGCGGTGATTCATTTTCATCCCACCAATTGCGTTCACTGGGTTTCTTTTCTGGCGGGAATTCCCATCCGCATCGGCTATCGCAAAAAATGCGGGTGGCTGCTGACCCATTCCATGGAAGATTTTAAAAGAGAAGGTTTGAAACACGAGGCCGCTTATAATTTTGATCTTCTGTGCTTTTTGAATGTTGCGGAGCCGGAGCGGCTGGAACTTCATTTCCCTATGAATAACTCAAAGCAGGCGGCGTTTGAGGCCTGCGCCAAGCAGGAGGGCTTTCATCCTGCCGGCGAACCGTATGCCGTGATCAATCCCAGCGCCAGCTGCCCTTCCAAGATGTGGCCGGCGGAAAAATTTGCGGAGATGGGCGACAAACTTTGGGAGCAATACCGTTTCCGCACAGTTTTAATCAGCGCAAAAGCAGACAGCGTGCGGTCTGAAAAAGTGCGGGCCCTCATGAAGCACAAGCCGCATGACCTGACCGGAAAACTCACCATCGGCATGCTCGGTGCCTGCCTCAAAGACGCGCGATTGCTCGTGTCCAATGATTCGGGTCCGGTGCATATAGCCGTGGCCTGTGCTACGCCCGTGGTTTCCATTTTTGGCCGGAATGAGCCGGGCTTGAACGCCAGGCGCTGGGGCCCTTTGGGTGAAAAAAGCGCCGTAGCGCAAAAAGATGTGGGCTGCTATTTTTGCCTGGCGCATCGCTGCCGGATCGGATTTTTGTGCCTGCAGGCGCTGGAAGTCGAGGATGTTCTCGATCTCGTCCGGCATCTGGAGCCGTTTTTCCTCTCTCACGAAACGCAGAAGGCACTTTCATGAAAAGAGTTCTTGTGGCCCAGCCCTTTGGTATCGGCGACGCACTTTTTGTCACTCCGCTTTTGCGGGCCCTCAAAGAGGAGGCCGGCGTGGAGCAATTGGATTTGGTTCTTGGCAGCCGCACAGGCGAGATTTTCGGAACCAATCCTTTTATTGACAAGATTTTTACCGTGGACATGGATCATTTGCGTGAGCAGGGAAGAGTCAAAAGTTTTTTCGAGATTGCCCGCTTGCTTTTCGAGTTGCGCAGCCGGAAATATGATCTTTTTGTGGATTGCTCGCTTTCCCGGCGCTATGCTTTTTTTGCCGCATTTTTCCTCGGCATTGCCTGCCGGATCGGTTTTAATTATAAAAAAAGGGGCACCTTTCTCACCCGCTCGCTTCCGCTTCCGGAAGGATACCGGGACAAGCATGTGATCGAATATTATTCCGAAATGGGAAAACTTGCAGGCGTGGAAGTTCGCATAAACAAGCCGGATTTCTTTCTGAATCCTGATGATGAAATCAAGGCAGGGACTCTGATGGATGGCGCTGTTTTTTCAAAAAGTTTTTCTTATCTTGCCCTGGCGCCAGGCGGCGGAGAAAGCTGGGGAAAGGACGCGCATTTCAAGCGCTGGTCTCCGGATTTTTTTGCTCAGCTCCTTGAGAAACTTAGCAATGAAATGGAATTTGACGGCGTTGTGGTTCTCGGAAGCAGGAACGAATTCAAACTCGGCGAGCAGGTGCTGGCCAGTATCAAGAAGCCGGGACTCAATCTATGCGGCCTTGCACTGGTGCGCGAATCTGCGGCCATTCTCAAGAACGCACTTCTTCTGCTGGCCAATGATTCGGGCCTGGTGCATATAGCCCGTGCGTTGGAGGTGCCTACCGTCGCTCTGTATGGTCCTGTGGATGAAAAAATTTACGGCCCTTATCCGCCCGGTCCCGGCTATCTTGCCTTGGGGCGGGAAGGGCTTGAATGCCGGCCTTGCTACCGCAATTTTCGTTACAATGCGGATTGCAGCCACCGCGAATGCCTGACCCGGTTTTATCCGGATGAAGTTTTTGAGAAAATTATTTCAAACGGTTTTTTGAAACGTTGGAAACAAACCTCGAAAAAATGAGTGTGCCCGATTTCACGGCCGTACTACGAATCGAAAAAAGCGGACGCAACGGCAAAAGCGTGACCGTGATCGACCGATTGCCGCGTTCGGCAAATTTTCTGGGCAAGCTGGCACGGATGCTCAAGACACGCTGCGGTTCCGGCGGCACTTACAAAATCGAAGAAAACGGCATGATTGAAATTCAGGGCGACAAGCGCGGCATGATACGCAGCATTTTTGAAAAGGAAAAAATTCGGTTTAAGGGGTAGAGATATGTTCAAAAATATTTTCAACCGGTTTGTGGAACATAAAAAGGGTTTAAAAGTGATCAGCGTGGCTTCCGCGGACCGCCACGGCAGGCCGAATTCCGCGCATAAAATGCTGGTCGATGTGATTGCCCCGAACGAAATCCTTTTTCTCGACTATAAATTCACCCAGACTTTTTCCAATATCCATGAGAATCCCCAGCTCTCGGTTTCATTCATGGATGACGCGACATTCACAGGCTACCGCCTCACGGGCAGTTGTGAGGTGATGGAGGCCGGCGCGGAATTTGACGCGGCCAGGGAAAGCTGGTCAAAACGCCTTATTTCTTACGAAGCAGACCGCATTATCAAGCGCCTCACCGGCCATTATTCCACACGCGAGGCGGAAAACACCCTTCCCAAAAACTTTGTGATCGCGAAATTCATCGCCGAAGAGGCCTCCATGATTAAGCCGGACCGGGTTTTCCGCGCCCGCCACAAGTCATGAAGGAGTTTTTTTGAAGGCATTTTCAAAGCTGGAATTTATGGTATAATACCTCCCTTCTTAAAGGAGCTTTAATGCAGAAATCGACTCAACACAACAAATCCGCAGCGGATCCTTTTACCGAGAGAGCCAAAAATATTGAGCTTTCCAAGGAAGAGGTGCGCCGCTATTCCCGCCATCTCATCATGCCCGAGGTGGGCATGGAGGGCCAGAAAAAGCTCAAGGCCGCGCGCGTGCTTTGCATCGGAACCGGCGGTTTGGGAAGCCCGGTTTCGCTTTATCTTGCGGCTGCAGGCATAGGCACTCTCGGTCTCGTTGATTTTGATGTGGTGGACGAGACTAATTTGCACCGCCAGGTGGTTCATGGCCAGAGCAATGTGGGCCAGCGCAAAGTCGATTCCGCCAAGCAGACGCTCAAGGAAATCAATCCTTATATTGAAATCAAAACTTTTGACACTCGTTTGACCAGCGAAAACGCTTTTGAGCTTTTCCGGGATTTTGATATCGTGGTCGACGGCACGGATAATTTTGCCACGCGGTATCTGGTCAATGACGCCTGCGTGCTTCTGGGTAAGCCGAATGTTTACGGCAGTATTTTCCGGTTTGAGGGCATGGCCACGGTTTTTGATTCTTCGCGCGGTCCCTGCTACCGTTGTCTTTATCCTGAGCCGCCTCCGCCGGGATTGGTTCCTTCCTGCGCTGAAGGCGGCGTTCTGGGCATTCTTCCCGGTATTATCGGCGTGATTCAGGCCACGGAAACCGTGAAATTTATTCTCGGCGCGGGCGAGCTTCTGATCGGCCGCCTTCTCAAATTCGACGCCATGGGCATGCGTTTCAAGGAATATAAATTAAGAAAAGACAAAGACTGTCCTGTGTGCGGAGAAAAGCCCACCATCCATGCCCTGATTGACTATGAGCAATTCTGCGGCCTTGGCCGGGGCGAGGAACAAAAAGAGAAAAGCCAAGCGGTTCTTATTGAGGAAATCACGCCCACAGATTTGAAGGAACTTCTCGACGGCCCCCATCCGCCGCTTTTGGTGGATGTGCGCGAGCCCCATGAGTACGAAATCGTGAATATCGGCGCCAAGCTGATTCCGCTAGACACTATCCAGGATCATATGAATGAGCTTCCGCTGGACCGGGACATTGTGGTGCATTGCCATCACGGCGGGCGAAGCGCCAGAGCCATTGCCATTCTCAAGGAAGCGGGTTTTAAGAAACTCAAGAATCTTGCCGGCGGTATTGACCTCTACGCCATTGAAGTCGATCCCACCCTTCCGCGGTATTAAGGCAAATCGATAAAGTTATGAAAACATTGGCCAAGAATAATCGGAAACAGGGTGCAGTCGTGAACCGCAGCCGTTTAATGAACGTGGTCCAGAATTTTCGTAAAGCGAAAATCTTAGTCGTGGGTGATTTTATTCTGGACCAATTTATTTGGGGACAGGTCAACCGGATTTCTCCCGAAGCGCCTGTGCCGGTGGTTCAGGTAAAACGCGAATCCTACATGCCCGGCGGCGCTTTGAATGTGGCGCAAAATATTCTGACGCTCGGCGGTACGGTCATGCCCTGCGGCGTGGTGGGCCGCGACCTTTTCGGGCGCATGCTGGTCAAGGTGATGAAAAAGCATGCGGTGGACACGGGCGGCGTGGTTTACGATGCTTCCCGTCCGACCACGCAAAAAACAAGAATCATTGCGCATTCCCAGCAGGTGGTGCGTTTTGACCGTGAGGATGCCAAGGATATTTCCGCGCTGGATTTGGAACGAATTTTGAAATATATCCAGAAAAAAATCCAGGATGTGGGCGGTGTCATCCTTGAGGATTACGGCAAGGGTGTGGTGGGGCCGGTATTGATCCGTGAAATTCTCAAGCTGGCCAAGAAATACAAAAAATTTGTGCTGGTGGACCCAAAAGAAAAGCACTTTCCTTATTATAAAGGGGTGACGGCCATCACGCCCAACCGGAAAGAGGCCTGCGGAGGCCTGGCTGTTTTCGGAGGAGCGGATTCGCGGGACGGCCTATCCATTGACGAAGTGGGCGAGCGGCTTCTTAAAAGGCTCAAAAGCCAAATGGTTTTGATGACCCTCGGCGAAGAAGGTATGGTGCTTTTTGAGAAAAATCAGAAAGTGGTGCGCATTCCCACGGCCGCGAAAGAGGTTTTTGATGTTTCCGGTGCCGGCGACACGGTGATTGCGGTGTTTGCGCTTTGCCTGGCAAGCGGCGCGCGCGCGCGGGAGGCCGCTTACATTTCCAATCTGGCGGCCGGCATTGTGGTGGGCAAACTCGGAACCGCGACTGTGAGCCGGGAGGAATTGATCCGTTCGTTTTCCGAAGGCGAGAGGCAGCCCGAACGAGCGGCCGTGAGGCCGCCGACGTCCAAGCAGCCCCGCGCAGGAGGCGCGGGGTGAAAATCGTGGGCGTGATTCCGGCGCGTCTTGAGTCCACGCGGCTGGCCAGAAAAATGCTGCGGGATATTCTCGGCAAATCTTTGGTTCAGCGAACTTATGAAAATGCGCGCAAAGCCGGGCGGTTGAGTGATGTGATTGTGGCCTGCGACCACGAAGAAATTAAGCAGGCTGTGGAGTCATTCGGCGGAAAGGCCTGGCTGACGGATAAAAATCATATGAGCGGCACTTCCCGCATTGCCGAGGTGGCGAAAAGAGTGGATGCAGATGTTTTGATCAATATCCAGGGCGATGAACCGCTTATGGATTCGAGCGCGATCGACACCCTTGCCGGAGCTTTTTCCGGAAAGGTAGATTTTCAGGTTGCTACTCTTGCGATCAGCAAACAGGATGAGGAGGAGTACCGGAACCCTAATGTGGTGAAAGTGGTGCGGGATCACCAGGATTTCGCGCTTTATTTTTCGCGGTCCCCGCTTCCTTGTTACCGGGATTTAAAATTTCGCGGCTTTTTAAAGCACTTGGGAATTTACGCGTACACCCGGGAATTCCTTTTGAACCAATGGCATCAATTGAAACCGTCGGGTCTTGAAGACAGCGAAAAACTCGAGCAGCTCCGCATTCTCGATAGCGGATTTAAAATCAAAGTGCTTCTTACGGCCAAGGATTCGGTGGGCGTGGACACCGAGGAAGATCTCCGGCGTGTGGAAGCGGTGTTAAAGCAATCAGCGTAGGGGAATTTCCGTGGCATTGATTGTCCAAAAATTCGGGGGCTCCTCGGTTGCCAACCCTGAAAGAATCAAAAAGGTGGCCGAGCGGGTGGTGGAGGCGAGGCGTAAAGGCAACCGCCTCGTGGTTGTGGTTTCCGCGCTGGGTGACACGACCGATGAATTGATTGATTTGGCCGCCGAGATCACGGACAAACCCATTGACCGGGAAATGGACATGCTGCTTGCGACTGGGGAGCAAATCTCCGTCGCGCTTCTGGCTATGGCCATTCATAAACTGGGCGTCAAAGCCATTTCATTCACCGGCCCGCAGGTGGGCATTTACACGGACACGACCCACCGCAAGGCGCGTATTGTTAAAATCAACACAGACCGGATCACGAAAGCGTTGGCCGAGGGATATGTCGTGATTGTGGCCGGCTTTCAGGGACAGACAAGCGACCATGAAATCACCACTCTGGGCCGCGGCGGATCGGATCTCACGGCTGTCGCGCTTGCGACTGCGCTTCAGGCCAGGGTGTGCGAAATCTACACGGATGTCGACGGTGTTTACACCGCGGATCCCCGCATCGTGAAGGATGCGAGGAAGCTCAACGTCATCAGCTATGACGAGATGCTCGAACTTGCGTCGCTCGGCGCGCAGGTGATGCAGGCCCGGTCCGTGGAAGTGGGAAAGAAATACGATATGCCCATTCTGGTCAGGAACAGCATGAATCATTCGTCCGGAACTTTAATCACAAAAGAGGTGAAGTCCATGGAAGATGTCTTGGTAAGAGGCGTTGCCCTCAACACGAACGAAGCCAAAGTCACGATTTTCGGTGTGCCCGACAAACCGGGCGTGGCGGCCAGGATTTTCAAGCGTCTGGCGGATTCCCATGTCAATGTGGACATGATTATTCAGAACAAGACCAAAACCCACACCACGGATATTTCCTTCACGGTCTTTAAAAACGAACTCAAGAGTTCTCTCGCAGCGATTCAGGCCGCGGTGAAGGAAGTGGGCGCCAAGGGCATGATTTGCGACGAGAAAATTGCCAAGGTGAGCATTGTGGGCGTGGGCATGCGCTCGCATTCCGGCGTGGCCTCGAAAATGTTCGGTGCGCTGGCGAAAAACAGAATCAATATCGACATGATTTCAACGTCGGAGATTAAAATTTCCTGCGTGATTGAAAGCCGACACGGCAAAAAGGCCGTGCAATCCATTCATCAGGAATTCGGATTGGGACGGAACTAAACAATGAATAAGATTTATCTTTACGACACCACGCTCCGCGACGGAGCCCAGACCGAGGGGATCAGTCTGTCGCTGGACGACAAGCTGAAAATCGCCCAGCGTTTAGACGCTTTTGGCATCGATTACATTGAGGGCGGGTGGCCGGGGTCGAATCCAAAAGACCTCAGTTTTTTTAAGGATGTGAAGAAGCTTGCGTTGAAACATTCCAAAATCGCGGCTTTCGGCTCCACGCGCCGTGCAAATCACAAGGTGGACGAGGACCCGAATATTCAGGCGCTGCTTGAGGCCAAGACCAAGACCGTGACCATTTTCGGCAAAAGCTGGGACATGCACGTTACAGACGTGTTCCGGACTTCCTTGAAAGAAAATCTGGCCATGATTCATGACTCTGTGGCCTATCTCAAGGACAAAAAACTCGAAGTGATTTATGACGCGGAGCATTTTTTCGACGGGTTCATGTCCAATCCGGAATACGCGCTCCAGACCGTGCAGGAAGCGGCGCATGCTGGCGCGGATGTGATCGTGCTTTGCGACACGAACGGCGGCTCGCTTCCGGAGGCGGTGGCGGAAGCGTTTGACATGGTGAAGATCCGGATCTCAACCGCACTTGGCATTCACTGTCACAATGACATGAATCTCGGTGTGGCTAATTCGGTGGCCGCGGTTCAACATGGATGCGTGCAGGTGCAGGGCACCGTCAACGGTTACGGCGAGCGCTGCGGCAATGCGGACCTGACCTCCGTCATTCCCCTCCTTCAGACCAAGCTTGGATTCCAGTGCGTGATGCCCAAAAAACTCGGCGAGTTGACCGACCTCAGTCGCTATGTGGCGGAAATGTGCAATATGCCGCTCCGCGCCAATCAACCGTTTGTGGGAACTTCGGCCTTTGCGCATAAAGGCGGCGTTCATATCGATGCCATGGCCAAGAATGCGAAAACTTATGAACACGTGGATCCTTCGGTGGTCGGCAACAGGCGCAAATACCTTGTTTCCGAATTAAGCGGGAAGGCCAATATTTTGATAAAGGCCAGGGAATTCAATGTGGATTTGGACAAGGAGACGCCGGAGACCAAGGACATTCTCCACAAAATCCGCCAAATGGAAAGCGAAGGCTATCAGTTTGAAGCCGCGGAAGCCTCCTTTGAACTTTTGATGAAGAAAATGACCGGCAAATACAAAAAATATTTTGATGTGCTGGGATTCAAAGTGGTGGACGCGGAAACAGCCGGCAAGGGCGTGATTTCCGAAGCCACGGTAAAACTCAAAGTGGGAAATGAAGAGGAGCATACCGCGTCCTCGGGCGACGGCCCTGTCAATGCCCTGGATAATGCCCTCCGCAAAGCGCTCAAAAGATTTTATCCTGTGATCACCGCCATTCATCTCACGGATTACAAGGTGCGCGTGGTCAATTCCCAGGCCGGCACGGCCGCCAAAGTCCGGGTCTTTATTCAATTCCAGGACGGCAAGGACACCTGGCAGACCGTGGGCGTTTCCACCAATATCATCGAGGCCAGCTGGTTCGCGTTAGTGGATGCCATTGAATATAAATTGCACCGGGGATAATGGAAACGCCGCAGGAAATTCTGCCTTCGTCTTACTCCTCCCAAGAGGTTGAAGCCAAGTGGTATTCCTTCTGGGAATCTAAGGGATTTTTCACGCCGCGTATTGATAAAAAGGCAAAACCTTACACCATCGTCATCCCTCCTCCCAATGTGACCGGCATTCTCCACATGGGGCATGCCCTGAACAACACCCTCCAGGATATTTTAATCCGCTGGCAGCGCATGAAAGGTATCCCCACGCTTTGGGTGCCGGGCACGGACCATGCGGGTATTGCCACGCAGAACGTCGTGGAGAAAAAATTGGCCAAGGAAGGGAAAACCCGCTTTGATTTGGGCCGCGAAAAATTTGTGGAAGGGGTCTGGAAATGGAAAAAGGAATACGGCTCCACGATTGTAAAACAACTCCGGAAACTCGGCTCTTCCTGCGACTGGACCCGCGAACGTTTTACCATGGATGAGGGACTTTCCCGCGCCGTGCGTCATGCCTTTGTGAAACTTTACCAGGACGGCCTGATTTATCAGGGCAACCGCATTATCAACTGGTGCCCTCGTTGCCAAACCGCGCTTTCGGATGAAGAGGCGCCTTATCAGGAAGTAGACGGAAAACTTTATTACTATCACTATCTCGCCAAAAATCCCAAGACAGGCCAACTCGAAAAGGATGAACAGGTGGTGATTGCCACCACGCGGCCCGAGACCATGCTGGGCGACACCGCGCTGGCGGTCAATCCCAAGGACAAACGTTACAAAGGATTTGAGAAAAAGGAAATTTATCTGCCGCTACAAAATCGGAAACTCACTGTCATCAAAGATGAGCTGATCGATCCCGAATTCGGGACCGGCATTGTCAAAGTCACGCCCGCACATGATCCCAATGACTTCATCATGGGACAGAAACACAAGCTTGAGTTCAGGAATATTTTTTATCCGGATGCGCGCGTGAATGAAAATGGTGCGCCTTATCAGAATCTGGACCGGGGCGAGGCCAGGCAAAGAGTGCTGGAAGATCTCAAAAAAGAAGGGCTCTTTGTCAAAGAGGAAGCGCATCGCCACAAAGTGCCGCATTGCTACCGCTGTCATACCGTGGTGGAGCCGTATCTTTCCAAACAATGGTTTGTGAAAATGAAGCCGCTCGCTGAAAAAGCGATCAAAGCACAGAAAGAAAAAAAAGTAGAGTTCTTCCCCAAGCGCTGGACCAAAGTTTACCTGCACTGGCTGAACAATATCCAGGACTGGTGCATTTCACGGCAAATCTGGTGGGGGCATCAAATTCCGGTGTGGTATTGCGAGCCCTGCCAAAACCAAAAGAAAAAAGGAATGATCGTTTCGCTGGAGAATCCGTCCTCCTGCCCGGATTGCGGAAACAAGAATTTGCGCCGGGATGAGGATGTGTTGGACACGTGGTTCTCATCCTGGCTATGGCCTTTTTCCACGCTTGGATGGCCGGAAAAAACTGAAGACCTGGCCTATTTTTATCCCACCACCGCGCTGGCCACGGCGCAGGAGATTATTTTTTTCTGGGTGGCAAGGATGATCATGGCCGGGCTTCATTTCATGAAAGAGGTTCCGTTCCGCCATGTTTACATCCACGGTACGGTACGCACGGATTCCGGGCAGAAAATGTCCAAATCACTCGGAAATGCCATTGATCCTTTGGAAGTGATTCAGGAAATCGGGGCCGATGCCCTGCGTTTCAGCATCATCATGCTGACGGCGAGCGGTCAGGACGCCTATCTTTCCAAGGAGAAATTTGATGTTGGTCGGAATTTCACCAACAAAATATGGAATGCCTCCCGTTTTTCTCTCATGAATCTCAAGGACTTTAAAGAAGGGAAAGATGGATTGGTGCCGGATGTGAAGTCACTCAGTGTCATTGATCAGTGGATTTTGTCCTCGCTTGAGCGCCTGATCCGGGACGTAGAAAAGTCCCTGGCGGTTTACCGGTTCAATGACGCGGCCAGCGCGCTCTATCATTTTTTCTGGCACGAGTTCTGTGATTGGTATCTTGAGCTTTGCAAGCCGGTGTTTAACGGGAACGATACTGAGGCCAAAGAGAAAACCTCCGGCATCCTGCTTCATGTCCTGGAAACTTTTCTGCGGCTTTTGCATCCTTTTATGCCCTATATTTCCGAGGAAATCTGGCAGCTGCTGAAAGGCCGTTTCAATCAGTCCGCAGCCATGCCAAAATCTATTATGCTGGCCGCATGGCCGGAACCAGACCGTAAAAATCTCTCGGCTTCGGCGGATCGCAAAGTCGGAATGATGCAGGAAGTGGTGGTCGGTATCCGCGATTTGCGCGCCAAGCTCAACGTGCCTCCGGCCAAAATGCTCGAGGTGTCGGTGAAAGTTAAAAATCAAGCGGCAAAAAAGGATTTGGAATATTTCGCTTCCCTTATCCGGCATCTTGCGAAACTGGAAAAATTGGAAATCGTCACGGATTTTGTGCGCCAGCCCTCCCAGGCCGATCGCCAGGCCCGGCCTGCTCAAGCCGCGAGTGGCGGCCCGTCCCAGCCGGGCCATCTCAGCAATATTCTGAAAAATACGGAAGTTTTTGTCAGAACCGAAGGCGTTGTGGATATTGCGGCTGAGAAAGACAGGATTCAGAAAAAAATCGAAGAAATATCCCGCCATCTGGAACAACTTGATGGCCGGCTCAAGAGCAAGGATTTTGTCCAGCGGGCGCCTGAGGAAGTGGTTGAAAAAGAGAAAACCAGGCGCGAGGAACTTCAATCCGTTCTTGCACGGCTGCGCGAAACTCGTGAACTTTTTAGCTCCCTCCGATGAAATTTCCGTCCACTCCCGAGATTAAGCAATTGGTCAAGACATCCCTGCGCGAAGACATTGGGAAAAAAGATCTGACCACGGATCTGTTGATCCCCGCAGGTGCCTGGCGGGAAGCCTATCTTGTAGCCAAGTCCGCTGGCGTGATCGCGGGGCTTCCTCTGGTCCGGCTCGTTTACGCCGAGCGCGACCGGAGAGTACGCGTGATTGATTTGAAAAAGGACGGGGACTGGGTGCCGGCGGGAACCCGGATTGCGCGGATTGAGGGGCCGCTCCGTTCCATTCTCACAGGGGAAAGGGTGGGGCTTAATTTCTTAAGCCATCTTTCGGGCATTGCCACCATCACGCGGCAATTTGTGAAAAAAATCAAGCCGTACAAAACACAAATCATGGACACGCGCAAGACCCTGCCATCCTTGAGGTTTCTTGAAAAATACGCGGTCCGCTGCGGCGGCGGCGTGAATCAGCGCATGAATCTTTATGAGGCGGTGATGGTCAAGGACAATCACCTGGAGGCCATTCAGTATGACTGGAAAACCCTGGCCCGGAATTTATCGAGGGTGCGTGGGAAAAAAATTGTCATTGAGGTGGACCGGCTTTCTTTTCTTCCTGAGGCGATTCGTCTTTATCCCCATGTGATTCTTCTCGACAATATGACGGTGGCGGAAGTCAAAAAGGCAGTTGGCATGGTCCGTTCTTCCGGCAGGAAAATACTGCTTGAAGTCTCAGGCCGGGTATCTTTTGAGAAGGTCCGGGATTATGCGAAAACCGGCGTGCAAAGGATTTCCATCGGCGCTCTGACTCATTCCGCGCCCCACCTCGACTTTTCCCTCGACATCTTTCCCTCTGCCTAGGAGATATTCACCAGAGCGCACCCAGGCTCCGGAGCTTCCCTCCGGCAACCACTCGACCTCCTCCCTTCGGGATTGTCGGTCTCGTTGCGCAAAGCTTCGTCTCTCGTTTATGCTACGAGGCGTCGGAGACTCAGCTTTGAGCTTGCCTTCAGGAATTTCGGAGCCTGGGGTTTCCTTGGAGCGACATTGATTCGGCCGAGCAGGCCATAGCGCAGGCCGAATCGCTGAGTGACTCCGAGGCCGCCCGTCTCGGAGGAACGTTCGCGGAAAGGAAGGCCGGGCTCCGAGAAGTGGGGACAAATCGTTTCATTGCATTTTGGACGGGGAGGGGATATATTTTAACTAACGTTATGAGACCTATTTGTTGGTTATTTTTTTTGCTTTTTGTTTTGACTCCATCTCTTTTTGCCGCTTCTCAGGAAGGTTTGAAAATTGAGGGGATCGTTTATGATGGAGAGAACAAGGAAAATTCCTATGCAGTGGTGGACGGCAATTTTTTAAAAAAAGGGGATACCTACCAGGGGTACAAAATCACTTCCGTGGGATCGACCTCCATCCAGGCGGTGGATGCGACAACCGGGAAAGAACAACAGTTTCACATCACGGGAGGGGAGCCTGCATCTTTTCTTCCGCCCGTCGCCAGTATTTTCTCCAACAAAAAGAAACAGGAGTCTGGAGCCAGTAGCACGGATGCTGCCGGCCAGAAGCAGGAAGGGGCTAATCCGATTTCGCAGATCATCGAACAGTTTAGAAGTATGCTGGGGGTAAAAGAAGGCGGGGGCATACAATTTCCGGGAAGCGGCGCTAAGGCGGAAAAAGGAAATTCTCCGAATCCTTTAGCGCAACTCATGAATGTTGCCTGGGAAATCAAAGCCATCGTGGAACTCAAAAATATGTACCAAATGGCGGCGTATTACTATTTAACAAAGGGTGTGCATGCCAAGGCCCCGGCTGATCTCGTGCAGGAAAAAATGCTTCCCGAAGAATTCAAGGACGGCGAAAGCGGCCTCTACCGTTTTTATATTCAAGGCTCTTCGGACAATCTCATCGTCCATGCAGACCCCGTCGAGCCGGATTCCGGGCTCAAGTATTTCTGTGTCGGGGATGGCGGCCCGGTCCGGGTGGAGCAGAGAAAGCCCGCGACTCCCGAAAGTCCTGCCATTGCCCCTTCCAATATGCTTCCCTGGCTGCAGAAATAACCTGGACCGCATGCTTGCTTTTCAAAAGCATTAAAACCTTAAATTTATGAGTGTGTTCCGCCTGGCATCTGATTATGAACCGGCTGGCGATCAACCGCAGGCCATTGAAAATCTTTTCCACAATTACAGGGAAATGAAGGAGCAGGTACTGCTCGGCGTTACGGGATCGGGCAAAACCTTCACCATGGCCAACGTGATTCAAAAAATAGGCCTGCCCGCGCTGGTGATTTCCCATAACAAAACTTTAGCAGCCCAGCTTTATAGCGAGCTGAAGGAGTTTTTTCCGGATAATGCAGTGGAATATTTTGTCTCGTACTACGATTACTACCAGCCCGAAGCTTATGTCCCGCACACCGACACGTATATCGAAAAAGACGCATCCATCAACGATGACCTTGACCGGCTCCGGCTTGCGGCCACGAGCGCGCTTCTTTCACGCCGAGACGCGGTCATTGTCTCCAGCGTTTCCTGCATTTACGGATTGGGATCGCCCGAGGACTGGATGGGGCTTCTGGTGCAGGTTTCCAGAGGGGAATCCTTGGGCCGCGATGAGCTGCTTAAAAGACTGGTGGAGATTCAATACGCCAGGAATGACCGGGTTTTTACCCGGGGATGCGTCCGGGTGCGCGGGGATGTGATCGATATTTTCCCCTCGTATGAAGAGGCGCCTTTGCGCGTGGAATTGGAAGGCAAAACCGTCGCAAAAATATGCCAGCTCGAAAAAAATACTTTCCGGCCCTTGAAGGAGATTGAAAAAATCGCGATTTACCCGGCCAAACATTTTGTGACATCGTCCGAGCGCCTGAAGCAGGCCGTCCGCTCCATTGAGGAGGAACTTGCGGAGCGGATCCAAGAGCTTGTCCGGCAGGGAAAGAATCTTGAGGCCAAAAGGCTGGAATCAAGGACTCATTATGACCTGGAAATGCTCCAGGAGGTCGGGTACTGTTCAGGCATTGAAAATTACTCGCGGCATCTTTCCGGCCGCGCGCCGGGCTCCAAACCCTACACGCTCTTGGATTATTTCCCCAAAGATTTTTTTATCATCATCGACGAGTCGCATGCCACGATTCCGCAGCTTCACGGCATGTATCACGGCGATTACTCCCGCAAAAAAACGCTGGTGGATCACGGGTTCCGCCTGCCTTCGGCGCTCGACAATCGGCCGCTTAAATTTGAAGAATTTGAAAATATGACCGGCAAAATACTTTATGCTACCGCCACGCCCGGCCCCTATGAAATGAAAAAGGCGCAGGCCGTGGTGGAGCAGGTGATACGGCCCACGGGATTGATGGATCCCGAGATCGAGGTCCGGCCCACGCAGGGGCAGATTGATGATCTGATCAAGGAAATCAAAGCGAGATCCTCCCAAAAAGAACGCACGCTGGTCACGACCCTCACCAAACGCATGGCCGAGGATTTGTCCCGCTACCTCAAGGACGTCAATATTAAGGTCCATTACCTTCACTCGGAGTTTGACGCCATTGAACGGGTGGAAATTCTACGGGATCTGCGGCTTCAAAAATACGACTGCATTGTGGGCATTAACCTTTTGCGGGAAGGGCTGGACCTACCGGAAGTTTCCCTGGTCGTGATTCTTGACGCGGACAAGGAGGGATTTTTGCGCAGCACGACTTCACTCATTCAGATCACTGGCCGTGCGGCCCGGCATGTGCGCGGGAAAGTGATTATGTACGGAGACCAGGTGACGGATTCCATGAAGAAAGCTATTTCTGAGACGCGGCGCCGGCGGAAACTGCAGGAGGAGTTCAACCGGAAAAACGGCATTGCGCCGCGGAGCATTCAGAAAGCCATCCGGGAAGGCATTGAAAAGGTGCGCGAGGCCGAGGAAGTGGTATTGTCCGCTTCTGGCCAGTCGCGGAGCGAGTATGAAGCCGAGACTTATCTTTCCTATTTGAGGGAGCGCATGGAAAGGGCCGCAAGCGCCCTTGACTTTGAGAAGGCGGCCAAATTCCGCGACCAGATCCGGAAAGTTGAAGCTGAGCTTAAAAAGTGACGCGAACCCGCACAAAAATCTTTTCATCACCTGAAAAGGATGTATAATTAGTCCAAGTTGTTTTTTAATTTGTTGCCTGGAATTTTAAAGGGAGGAGACCCTGGAATGAATCAAGACACTTTCAAACAGATTGACGACAACAAATTGCTGGCTTTGATACGCACGTCGGTTCCCGAAGATTCTGAAGCGTTGATTGGAGTTTTGCTTGACGGGGGCATCCGTCTTTTTGAGGTTTCGGTGAACATCCCCCATTCCTACCGGTTGATTGAAAATTTGGCCAAAAAAGAAGGAGTCCTGGTTGGAGCCGCTTCCGTGGTGGATGGCGAAATCGCGCAGCGCGCCATCAATGCGGGCGCGAAATTTGTGGCGTCGCCTTATACGGATAAGGATGTCATTTACGTCTGCAAGAACAACGAGACCTTGGTGATTCAGAGTGCCCTCACGCCCACGGAAGTGATGGATGCGGTAAGACTGGGTGTCGACATTGTGGAGGTTTATCCGGCCGATCTTTTCGGCGGGCCGGCCTATATCAAAGCCCTCAAGGGGCCGTTGCCTTCCCCCAAATTAATCCCCTCCGGCGGCATCACGCCGGAAAATGCCTTGGAGTATCTCAAACTGGGCGTCACGGCCCTTGTCCTGAGCGATGGGATTTTGGAAAAAAGTCTAATCCGTGCCGACAGTTGGGATACCATCCGCGACCGCGCTAAACAATTAGTGGAAAAGGTCGAATCTTTAAAGGCAGTCAAAAGCAGCCAGTAGGACCTACCTTGAATTTATGCTACTATAGAAGACGCCTACAGTACCGCGAACCCATCAAATTAAATAGACGCGGTATTAGCCATCCTCTTCTTCCCGGCATAAGGTAAACTTAGTATAGAGGGTTTCTTATGGAGCCAATCCTCATTGGTAAAAATATCTGCCAGGACTTTGCCCGGTGTATCCAGCGCGAATGGCTGGATGCAAATGGTTTGGGCGGGTTCGCTTCCTCCAGCATCGGCCTGATCAATACGCGCCGCTATCACGGCCTTCTCGTGGCCGCAACCAAACCTCCCGAAGAACGGTTTGTCCTTCTTTCCGCGCTTGAAGATTGCCTGCAGATTGAGCAGGACAAATATTTTTTATCCGCCCATCTTTATCCGGGCACGGTTTATCCTCGCGGCTACGAATATCTTGTCCAGTTTTCCATGGACCCCTTCCCGACGTTTATTTACGAAGTCGGCGACACCCAGATCAAAAAAACCATCTTCATGCTTCACAAAGAAAATGCGGTTCTCATCACCTACAAAATTTTGCGCAGCGAAGTGCCGGTCAAACTCGAAGTGCGGCCCCTGATCGCTTTTCGGAATTATCATAGGCTCACCGCGGAAAATCCGGCCATGAACCGCCGGAGCGAGGCGGCCAAGGGTGAGATTAAAATTCACCCTTATGAAAGTCTTCCCCCCCTGCATTTCATCCACAACGCGGTGATCACGGACAAGTCGGGGTACTGGTACAAAAATTTCGAGTACGCGCGCGAGCTGGAGCGCGGGCTGGATTACCGGGAAGATCTTTACGCGCCTTTTTCGCTGAGTTATTCCTTTGTGACCACGGATGAGGTTTATCTTTTGGCCTCCACGCAGAGCCAAAAGAATTTTGACCTTTCGGAAACCATTGGCCAGGAACTTGAGCGAAGGATGCGAATCGCGGCCGGTTTTCCCACCAAGGACAGGGTGTGGTCCTATCTCTGGCAGACGGCAGAGACATTTCTGGTGGACCGGCGCGGCGGCGAAAAGGGCGTGATTGCCGGCTACCACTGGTTCGGAGACTGGGGCCGCGACACTATGATATCGCTCCACGGACTTCTATTAATGAGGGGCAAGTTTGAAGAGGCCCGCGACATCCTCGTTTCCTATTCCCATTACGTGAACCAGGGCATTATTCCCAACCGTTTTCCGGATTTTGGCGAAACGCCGGAGTACAACACCGTGGACGCGTCGCTTTGGTACATCCACGCGGTCTACGAATACCTGGAATATTCCGACGATGTGAGCACGGTCGAGACCAAACTGTATCCCGTGCTGAAGAAAATCATGAAGTATTACCGCGAGGGAACCCATTTCGGCATCAAAATGGACAAGGACGGCTTGATTCAGGCTGGAACGGGCAATATAGCCTTGACCTGGATGGATGCCCGCGTGCGTGAAGTGCCGGTCACGCCCCGGCACGGCAAACCGGTGGAGATCAACGCACTGTGGTACAACGCGCTTTGCATTCTTGCGGGATTGGCGGGCCGTTTTGGCGAAAATAAATTGAAGCAGGAATACACTGCCTTGGCAGAGCAAGCGAAGGAAAGTTTTAACCGGCTTTTCTGGTGCGCGGAACAGGGCTACCTTTACGATGTGGCAGCGCAGGAGCCTGATTCCTCGCTCCGGCCCAATCAGATTTTCGCCATCGGACTGCCGTTTCCGGTGCTGGATGAAAAAAAATGGAAGGAGGTACTGCGCGTGGTTGAGGAGGAGCTTTTAACGCCTTTTGGCCTGCGCACGCTCTCACCCAAGGATCCTAAGTATGTGCCTTTTTATGAAGGGGATGCTGAGAAACGCGACTCGAGTTATCATCAGGGCACTGTATGGCCCTGGCTCATGGGAACTTATGTGGCGGCCTATCTCCGCGCTTTTGGAAAATCTAAGGAAGTCAAGATGAAGATCCGGCGTCAGCTCGACGCGCTTCTGGAACATATCGAAGACATTGGTCTGGGAAGCATTTCCGAGATTTTTGATGCCGAATATCCCCATACCGCGCGTGGCTGCGTGTCCCAGGCCTGGAGCGTGGCAGAGCTTTTAAGGGCTTACGAGCTCTTAAAAGCGGATGAAATCAAGCTCCAACAGCCCAAAGAATTCATTTTGCGCTAGACACCCATTTTTCTTCTGCTATAATTAAGTTTTGTCTTTTCAGCAGGTTACGACAATTCAAATGGCATTTTCCAAGAGGAGAGGGTTCGATTTGCATCCCTTGAAAAGGAATTTTTTTATTCTTTTATTCGCAGGAATAGTCTTGGCTGCCCAACCTGCCGCCCTATTGGCCACTTTTTATGGCCAGGTCCAGACTGGCCTGCAGTTTATACAGGAAAATAAGAAGGCGGGCTATTTCCTTTATGTGCCCGGTTCTTTTTCCCAGGAAAGAAAATGGCCCCTGGTTTTGGCTTTTGCCGAGGGAGGAGCCAACGGCAGCAACCTTAAGCCCTATGCGGAGCAATGGGGCGGGGATGCCGAAAAGCGCGGGTATGTGGTGCTTTGCCCTGCCTGGTGGAATTTCCGGGATTCTGTGCCCGAGCAGGGTGATCAGATGGTATTCAAAATTTTGGATAAGGTGATCAGGGATTACCCTATCGACAAGTCCAGAATTCTCGTAACGGGATTCGGAGACGGTGCGGATTATGCCTTTTATCTGGCGCTTCGTTATCCTGACCGGTTTTCGGCTGCGGCGCCGGTGGGCGGCGGCATCACGCATGTGTATGAAAATGTGATTTCCTTTCGCAAGGTGGAGGGCAAACCGCTGGCTTTTTGGGTCCTGAACGGAAAACAGGATGTGGGGCTTCAGGACCGGCAGATGACACTGGAGGATGTGAAGCAAAGCGTGGAAAAATTGCGCAGTTCCGGTCTCCAAGTGGATTATAAAGAAATCGCGGGCCTTGGGCATGAGTACAGGAAAAATTTCAACAAAAGTATTTTGGATTGGTTTGAAGGAATTAAAGGGAAACCATAAATTATGAAACTCACGGGTGCGCAGACATTGATTCGTTGTTTGGAAATGGAGGGAGTCGAATACGTTTTCGGAATTCCCGGCGGCGCAATCCTTCCGACTTTTGACGCGTTGTATGATTCCAAACTTAAATTCATCCTGGTACGGCATGAACAGGGCGCATCGCACATGGCGGACGGATACGGACGCGCCACCGGCCGGCCCGGTGTGTGCATGGTGACCTCCGGCCCTGCGGCGACTAATACTGTGACTGGCTTGGCCACCGCGAACATGGACTCGGCGCCGATGGTGTGCATCACCGGCCAGGTTGCGACCACGGTCATTGGAAGCGACGCGTTTCAGGAAGCGGACGTGATCGGGATTACCCGCCCGGTGACCAAGCACAGCTACCTTGTCCGCGATGTGAAAGATATCCCGAGAATTGTACGCGAGGCGTTTCATATTGCTTCAACCGGAAGACCCGGACCGGTGTTGATTGATTTTCCCGTGGATGTGAGCCGCGCCGAGGCGGAGTTTATTTTTCCGGACAAGGTGAGCATCCGTGGCTATCATCCTGTGACCGATCCGGATTACGCCCAAGTGGAAAAAGCAGCGGAGTTGATCCGCCATAGCAAAAGGCCTTGCCTTTATGTGGGCGGCGGGGCGGTGGGATCCGGCGCGCAAAAAGAAGTGCTTGAGCTGGTGGAGAAAACGGGCATTCCGATCACGACCACGGTGCTCGGGCTCGGGATCTTTCCCGAGAATCATCCGTCATCTCTTAGAATGCTGGGCATGCACGGCACGCATTACGCGAATTACGCGGTGCAGGGCTCGGATCTTTTAATCGCCGTGGGCGCGCGTTTTGATGACCGCGTGACCGGAAAAATCAGCATGTTTGCGCCGCACGCTAAAATCATCCACATGGACATCGATCCTTCTTCGATTTCAAAAACCATCCGCGTGGATGCGCCGATTGTAGGCGATATCAAAAGCACCCTGCGCGAGCTTAATAAGCTGGTCAAGGACAAACGCAAGGATATCAAACCATGGCTGGACCAGATCGCGGAGTGGAAGAAAAAGCATCCGTTGAAATATGATCAATCCGATGACATGATCCGCCAGCAGTATGTGATCGAGCAAATCGGAGAAATCACGAAGCACAAGGCTGTGGTCACCACCGGCGTGGGTCAGCATCAGATGTGGGCCGCGCAATGGTACAAGTTCACGGCGCCGAGGAGCATGCTGACTTCCGGTGGGCTGGGGACCATGGGCTACGGGTTCCCGGCTGCGATCGGGGCGCAGCTCGGACGGCCGGGTGAAACCGTGATATGCATTGACGGCGACGGTTCGTTTCAAATGACCATGAGCGAGCTGGCCACGGCCGCGTATTACAAGATTCCCGTCAAAGTCTTCATCATGGATAATTCGCATCACGGCATGGTGCGCCAGTGGCAGCAGCTTTTTTACCGCGAAAGATATTCCGGGTCTCAATTGGGCCCTTCGAATCCCGATTTTATCAAAATCGCGGAAGCGTGCGGGGCCATGGGGATTGAAGTCCGGGAAAAGAAGGAAGTGATTCCCGCAATTAAAAAGGCGCTTGCGCACGATGGCCCGGTGGTGGTGCGCTGTCTTGTGGCCAAGATGGATAATGTGTATCCCATGGTGCCGGCGGGGCATGCGCTGGACCAGGTCATGGACATGGCTTAAAGCATTGCTTCATGACAAGAAATTTAGAATAGAGAGGATCTTATGAATCACACAATAGCGGTTCTGGTGGAAAATCATTTCGGAGTTTTGGCGCGCGTCTCAGGCCTTTTTTCCGCACGGGGTTTTAATATCGACAGTCTGACCGTCGGCGAAACGCAGGATCCGGCTGTCTCCCGCATGACCATTGTGGTCAACGGTGATGAGCGCGTTTTAGACCAGATCATGAAACAGCTCGACAAGCTCGTGGACGTGATCAAGGTCGTGGATCTTACCAAAGAGGAAACGATTGACCGGGAACTGGTGCTGGCGAAAGTGAAGGCCTCGGCCGCGAGCCGGGCGGACATTATTCAAATCGTCAACACGTTCCGCGCCAAAATCGTGGACGTGAATCCTCACTCTATGACCATTGAGGTCACGGGTACGGAAAGCAAACTGGATGCGATGCTGGAGTTGCTCCGGCCTTTCGGCATTGACGAGCTGGTGAGAACAGGGCTGATTTCCGTGGTGCGTAAAAAAATTATCAGCTGCGGAGAATCCATCCCAGAGCAAAACAGCAAGCCGGCAAAATCAAAATCCAAAAAAGTCAAAGAGGCCGAGGCCTCGGAAGCGTAAAGGCAGGGAAGGACCATGGCAAAAATTTATTACGATCAGGACGCGGATTTGAATCTTTTGAAAGGAAAAAAAGTGGCCATTGTGGGCTACGGCATTCAGGGCCGGGGCCAGGCGCTCAATCTTCGGGACAGCGGGGTGGATGTGATCGTGAGCCAGCGCAAGGGCGGGAAAAATTATGATCTCGCGGTGCAGGACGGCTTTGAGCCCGTGGAGGTGGAAGAGGCGGCGCGCCAGGCGCATATCATCCAGGTTCTGACGCAAGACCATCTTCAGGCCGAAATTTATACCAAGAGCATTGCCCCTTATTTAAAGGAGGGCAAAGCGCTTCTTTTTTCACATGGCTTTAACATTCATTTCGGATACATCAAGCCGCCGAAAAATATCGACGTTTACATGGTGGCTCCCAAAGGGCCGGGCGCCTTGGTGCGGTCGCAGTTTCTGGAAGGCGGAGGCGTCCCGTGCATAGTGGCCGTTTCCCAAAATGCCTCGGGAAAGGCGTTGGCCCTTGCCTTGGCGCATGCCAAGGCCATTGGCGGAACCCGCGCGGGCGTGATTGAAACGACATTTAAGGAAGAAACGGAAACCGATCTTTTTGGCGAGCAGGTGGTGCTTTGCGGCGGGTTGTCCGCGCTGATTCAGGCCGGGTTTGAGACGCTGGTGGAAGCGGGATATCAGCCGGAGATTGCTTATTTTGAATGTTTGCATGAAGTAAAGTTGATTACGGACGCGATTTTTGTTTCCGGAATCAGCGGCATGCACCGCCGGGTCTCGGACACGGCGGAGTACGGAGATTACACCCGCGGCCCGCGCATTGTGAATGCGGAAGTCCGCAAAGAGATGAAGAAAATCCTGGCCGAAGTCCAGTCCGGCGCTTTTGCCAAGGAATGGATTGAGGAGAACAAAAAAGGGCGGCCGAATTACAACAAACTGCGCGAACAAGTGGACCAACATCCGGTTGAAAAGGTGGGGGCCAAACTCCGCCAGATGATGGGCTGGATTCGGCAGGCATTGGAAAAGCCCGAACCCGCCCCCCATAAGTGACTCCGTAAGGAGTCATCCTGAGGTGACCCTAAAGGGCTGCTTTGTTGAGCCGAAAGATCTGAAGTTAGATTCTTCCCCTTCGCTACGCTCAGGGTCAGAATGACAATTTCTGAATAGGACGCCGTATGATCGCACCCAAAACGCCTGAAAAAAGAAAAATTTTTATTTTTGACACCACGCTGAGAGACGGGGAACAGTCTCCGGGCGCTTCGCTCACGCCTTTGGAAAAATTGGAGGTTGCAAAACAGCTTGAGAGGCTAAATGTGGATATTATTGAAGCCGGGTTTCCGGCCGCGTCTCCGGGCGAGGTGGAGGCGATTCAGGCTATTTCCAAAAAGGTCAAGCGGCCCGTGCTTTGCGGCCTGGCCCGCATGGTGCGCCGGGACATCGACGCCTGCCGCGAAGCGCTCAAGTATACGAAGAGAAAGCGGCTGCATGTATTTCTTGCCACGTCCGTGATTCACCGCCAGCACAAACTTAAGAAAAACAAGGGCGAGCTGATCAAAATCATTCAGACGCACATGGACTATGCGCGTCGTTATTTCGATAACATTGAATTTTCGCCCGAAGACGCGGCGCGCACAGAGTGGGAGTTTCTTTCCGAAGTGGTCGGCATCGCGATTGAAGCCGGCGCCATGACGATCAATGTTCCGGACACGGTAGGATACACTTTTCCGCAGGAATTCGGAGACTTGATCCGGTTTCTCATCCGCATGCATCCCGAGCTGGGGCATAAAGTCAATCTTTCGGTTCACTGCCACAATGATTTGGGCTTGGCCGTGGCCAATTCGTTGTCGGCCGTGATTGCGGGCGCAAATCAGGTGGAATGCACCATCAACGGCATCGGCGAACGAGCGGGCAATGCCTCGCTCGAGGAAATTGCCATGGCCATTGACACACGCGCGGATTTGGTGGACTGCAGAACGGATTTGCATCTTCAGGAAATTATCAAAACCTCTCGTCTCGTTTCTCATTTAACGGGGATGCTGGTCCAGCCCAATAAAGCCATTGTGGGGCGGAATGCCTTCAGTCACGAGTCGGGCATTCACCAGGACGGGATTTTGAAGATGCGGGAAACTTATGAAATTATGGATCCCAAGCGCATCGGGCTTTCGGAAAGCCAGCTGATTCTGGGAAAGCATTCGGGGCGACACGCATTCCGCGAGCGCTTGAAAAAGCTGGGATTTTCTCTGACGGAAAGGGAGCTTGAAAAGGCTTTTTTCCGCTTCAAGGAGCTTGCGGACCAGAAAAAATATGTGTTTGACGAGGATATCCAAGCCATCATTGAGGATGAAATTGCCAAGGTTCCCATGACCTGGGAACTCGCGTATCTTGCGACCCAAAGCGAAACCGGCAAGCCCCCGCAAGCTGTGATCCGTTTGAAAAAGGGTGCCAAGGTGCTTCAGGCCGAGTCGGCCGGAGACGGTCCGGTGGACGCTTGTTACAAGGCCGTTGAAAAACTGACCGGCATGAAAGCCAAACTTTCCAATTACGCCATTCAGGCGGTCACGGGCGGCAAGGATGCCTTGGGTGAAGTGAGCGTAAAGCTCATGTTCAAGGGAAGGGAAATCACGGGCCGTGGCGCGAGTACGGATATTATTGAAGCCAGCGTCAAGGCCTATCTTCAGGCCATCAACCGGGCCCTGGCCCAGCAGTTTAAATTAAGCCGCGGGCGGCTGGTTTGATTTTTTATCCAAAAATTGCCGGTGTCCTTCGCGTATGAAAATTTACGGAATCTTCGGGTTCCCCCTGAAGCACACCTTTTCTCCTGCCATGCAGGAGGCGGTTTTTAAGAAATTCAGGATAGACGCTGCCTACCTCGCTTTGGAACTTGACCCGCCCGCTTTCAAAAGACTGGCCAGGAATTTCCCAAAAACTTTTCTTGCGGGTTTCAATGTGACGGTTCCATACAAGCAAACCGTGATGCCGTACTTGGATGAAATTTCCAGGGATGCGATGGCCATTGGTGCTGTCAATACGGTCAAGCGGACGGGCAAAAAATTCAAGGGATACAATACAGATTGGCAGGGATTTGTCGATGCGCTTAAGGAGGCGCATTTCAACCCGAAGGGGAAAAAAGCCGTGGTGCTTGGAGCCGGTGGCGCGGCCAGGGCTTGCGTGTACGGCTTGATGAAAAAAGGTGTCCGCGAAATCGCGCTTTTTAACCGTCATCCTGAACGGGCGGAAAAAATCAAAAAGGATTTCAGAAAAATATTCCCGAGAGTTGCGGTGAAAGTGTCCGGCTCCAAGCGCGAGGTTTTAAAAACCGAGATGGGCAATGCGGACCTGCTTCTTAACACCACCATTGTGGGGCTTAAACGCGACGACCGGCCGATTGTGCATCCGGGAGTGATGCCAACGAGAAAGCTATTGGTGTATGATTTGATTTATAATCCTCCGGATACGCCGCTTCTCGAAATGGCGCGGCGGAAAAAACAGCGCACCTTGAACGGGACTGCCATGCTGCTCTATCAGGGCGCGCGGGCTTTTGAAATCTGGACCGGCCGCAAAGCGCCTTGCGGTTTGATGCGAAAAGTATTGCATGAAAAATTAGGACAAAAAGGATGAGGCATCAAATTTTGGATTTTGTTCAGATGTATCCTGCGATCGCCTATGGTTTTATTTTTCTTCTTGGGCTTTCAGTGGGGAGTTTTCTGAACGTGTGCATTGTCCGGCTTCCCAAGGAAGAATCCGTGGTTAAGGGGCGGTCGCATTGTCCCAAGTGTACAAAAATGATTACCTGGTATGATAATATTCCCCTTTTGAGTATCCTGCTTCTCAGGGGAAAGTGCCGGCAATGCGGTGAGCCCATTTCGCTTCGCTATCCGCTGGTGGAACTTCTGACCGGCGTGATGTGGCTTGGGCTTTACCGGGTTTTCGGACCCACGGTTCATTTTTTCTTTTTCACATATCTGGTTTCATCGCTCATGGTCGCAACGTTTGTGGATTTCGAACATCAGATTATTCCGGATGAGGTGAGTCTGTATGGAGTTCTCGCGGGACTTTCCATGAGTTTTCTTTTTCCCGCGCTTCAGAGTGAAACAGACCGGCGGTACGCGCTCGCCGACTCCTGCCAGGGGATGCTGGCGGGCATCGCCTTGATTTGGGGCATGGCCATTTTTGGAGAATTACTTTTTAAAAAGGAAAGCATGGGCGGCGGGGATTTGAAGCTTTTGGCCATGATTGGAACATTTCTGGGATTTAAAAAAACCCTGCTCACATTTTTTATCGCGCCCCTGCTTGGCGCTCCGGTGGGATTGATTTTTTGGAAATTGAAGAACACGCGGTACATTGCCTTTGGGCCTTATCTTTCGCTCGCGGCTTTGACGGCGCTTTTCTGGGGCGATACGATTCTGGCTCGATTTTTACCCTATTACACGTTTTGATAAGGAGGATGAGTTTTTATGCTTCAATATATTACCTGCGGGGAATCGCACAATAAATATCTTGCGGCCATTCTGGAGGGTATGCCGAACGGCCTGAAGGTGAATGAGGCCGGAATTCAGGAGGAGCTTGCCCGGCGCCAAAAAGGTTACGGTCGCGGCGGCAGGATGAAACTTGAAAAGGATGAGGTGGAGATTATTTCCGGCGTTCTGAACGGAAAGACAACCGGTGCTCCCATCGGATTTCTTCTGGCCAACAAAGAAGTCAAGATTCATGAATTACCCGAACTTTTCCGTCCCCGTCCCGGGCACGCGGATTTTACGGGCTCTCTCAAATATCACACCGGCATCCGCTCCATTTTGGAAAGGTCCTCTGCGCGCGAGACTGCGATGCGCGTGGCGGTTGGCACCTTGACCCGGCAATTCCTCGAAGGATTTGGCGTTGAGGTAGCATCGCATGTGACGCAGGTCGGCAAAACCATTTTGCCGGGCCAGGAAAAAATCACATTTGAGCAAATCAAAAAAGCGCGGGCTTCGGATATGAATTGTGTTTCCAGCGAGTTTGAAAAGGCCATGATCGCGGAAATTGAGCTGGCCAAGAAAAAGGGCGACACGCTGGGCGGAATCTTTGAAGTCCGGGTGAAGGGCCTTCCAGTGGGCCTAGGCTCCCATGTCCATTATCAAAGGAAGCTGGATGCGCGGCTGTCCCTGGCAGTTGTAAGTATTCAGGCGGTCAAGGGAGTGGAATTCGGCCTGGGTTTCGGCATGGCTCCGCGTTACGGCTCTGAAGTTCATGACGAGATTTTTTACAGCAAGGACAAGGGCTATTTCCGGAAGACCAACCGCGCGGGCGGCATTGAAGGCGGCATGACCAATGGCGAAGAAGTGGTGGTCCGCGGCGTGATGAAGCCGATTTCCACCTTGATCAAGCCGCTCCGTTCCGTGAACATGAAAACCAAACAGCCGGAGGAGGCCAGCTACGAGCGTTCTGACATCAGCACGCTTCCGGCCTGCAGCGTGATTGCCGAAGCGGTGGTGGCTTATGAAATCGCGGACGCCTTTTTGGAGAAGTTCGGCGGCGATTCCATGATGGAAATTGAGCGAAATTACAAAGGGTACATGAAACAGCTTGCCAATTCCTGATCCGCAGGTCATGAAGAATCTGTATCTCGTAGGCATGATGGGTTCGGGCAAAAGTTCGACCGGCGAGGCGCTGGCCTCGGAACTTTCGCTTCCTTTCGTGGATCTTGATGAGGAGATTGTCCGGAAGGTCAAAATGAGCGTTAACGAGATTTTCGAGACGCGCGGTGAGCCCTATTTCCGGAAAGTGGAGAAGGAAGTTTTTCTTTCGTTCACGAAAAAAGGAAATCAGGTCATGGCGACCGGCGGCGGAGCGGTTCTTGATCCCGAAAATGTGGCTCTCATGAAACAGACCGGCCTTATTATTTATCTCAGGACGCCGATGGAGGTTCTGTGGCAGAGGGTGCAGCATAAATCCGACCGGCCGCTTCTCAAGGCGGCCAAGCCGCAGGATGTGTTTGCCCGGCTTTTTACGGAGCGCAGGGCCATTTATGAAGCGATTTACGATCATTCGGTGAATACGGAGTCTAAAACTCCGTTCGAGGTTGCGCGTGAAATTGCGGAGCTTTCAAAACTGAAATCGCATGAAAAAGATTAAAGTCCGGCTGAAAAAAAATGGCTACTCTATTCTGGTGGGACGCGGCATTCTGCCTTTGCTGGCAGACCGTCTCAAACGTCTCGGTCTGGACGGGAAAGCCATGATTCTTACCAATGAGGTGGTCGGCGCTTTTTATTTAAAAAAAGTGCTGGGGGTTTTAAAAAAGGGCGGTTATGAGACGGGCTATGACGACACGCTGCCGCTCAATGAATCGGCCAAGTCGGAGAAAACGCTTTCCCGGATTTATTCCCGGCTGGTGAAGTCGGGATTGGACCGTTCGTCTTTTTTGATTGCGCTGGGCGGAGGCATTGTCGGCGATGTCACGGGTTTTGCAGCGGCCACCTACATGCGCGGTATCCCGTGGGTGGTGCTTCCCACCACGCTTTTGGCCCAGGTGGACAGCGCCATCGGAGGCAAGACCGGCATCAATCTGCCTGCGGGCAAAAATTTAGTCGGCGCTTTTCATCAGCCGCGCCTCGTGCTGGCGGATATTGATTTTATCGAAACGCTTCCTTCGGGCGAGGTCTGCCACGCCCTGGCCGAAGTGATCAAATACGCTGTGATTTGGGATGCGCGGTTTTTTTCTTTTCTCGAAAAAAATATGGCACTGGCGCGGGCTAAAGACCCGCGGGTTTTAGAGCGGATTGTTTACGAATGCGCGCGCATCAAAAAAACTGTGGTGCAACAGGATGAAAAAGAGGAAAAAAACATCCGGGCCATTCTGAATTATGGCCATACGTTTGCGCACGGCTTTGAGGCGGCCTGTGAAGCATGGACGGCCTCCATGCCGCATGGGGAAGCTGTGGCCCTGGGCATGCTTGCCGCGGGCGAACTGGCCTGCCGGATGGGTCTGTTCTCAAGAAAAGAGCAAAAGAGACAGGCCTTGCTGATTCGTGCGGCGGGACTGCCGCTCCAGCTCAAGAGGAATTTTTCCGTCCCGCAAATTTTGAAATACATGATGCATGACAAAAAGGCGCAGGCCGGGACACTCCGGTTTATCCTGCCGATTAGAATAGGACAGGTGGAGGTGCGCAAAGACGCCCCTCTGCCGCTAGTGCGGGATGTGATCCAATGGCTCCGGACCCACCATGAATCAGGATCTTAAGGCGCTCCTCATCCTTAACCGCTTGCCGGGATTCGGCAGCCGGACGTTCAAAGCCCAGCTTGAAATATCCCCTGCGCCGTCGGAGATTTTGCGCGCTTTAAAAGAAGGCGAGAATCCGGTTTGGTGCGATGAAATTGATCGGATGCTGGAGGACCGCGAGGCTGAAAAGGAATTCGAACAGTGCTCTCAGCAAGGAATCCGGATTTTGGGTTGCGGCTTGGAAGGGTATCCGAAGAGTTTGCAGCAGATTTATGATCCGCCCCTGGTTTTGTATGTTTCAGGCGATTTGCCGCCGGAAGATGTGTTTTGTTTCGCGATCGTAGGCACCCGGCAACCCTCCATCTATGGCCTGGAAACCACCCGCAAGTTTTCGTCTTTTCTTGCCGGCGCGGGCATCACGATTGTTTCCGGTTTTGCGCGCGGCATTGACTCGGAGGCGCATAAGGGCGCGCTCGCGGCCAAAGGCAGAACCGTGGCTGTGCTGGGCTGCGGCGCGGACATTATTTATCCGGCAGAAAACCGAGTGCTGTATCACGAGATCCGGGAGCAGGGCGCGCTGGTGAGCGAGTATCCGCTTGGCACGCCGCCGCTAGCGACAAATTTTCCAAAACGCAACCGTCTGATCAGCGGTTTTTCCCTGGGAGTGCTGGTGGTGGAGGCGCATGAAAAAAGTGGATCCCTGATTACGGCCTCTCAGGCGCTGGAGCAGGGCAAGGAGGTTTTTGCGGTTCCCGGAAGGATTGATTCGATCCGTTCACGCGGAACCAACCGGTTGATCCAGCAGGGAGCATGTCTTGTTGAGTCGCCTGAAAATATTTTAACCGAGCTTCATCTTTTGCTGGAAGGGTATCTCCGGGCCATTCCCAGGCCGGAGCCGGAAGAAGAATTATTTCCCCAAGATTCGATTCTCGCGGCGTTAAGCGTTTCGCCTCTCTCGGTTGAAGAATTGACGGAGAAAATGGGGCTTGAAGCGGAAAAAGTGACGGCTGAGCTGACCCTGCTGGAGGTCAAACGCCGGGTGGTGCGGCTTCCGGACGGCAAATTAGGATGAGAGCCCAGCAAGTCGGGGAGATAAAAATTTAAGAAATCGTAAATCCTGTCGAAAATGCAACTTGAAACTGTTTTTGTTTCAAGTTATACTTCGTCCACAAGTTAAGTCATGTTGTTATGATTTCTTTAAGGAAAGGAGCATACCATGGTTGAGGGTGCAAATGTTTCAGGAGGGCCTCAGGGTCCGGCGTCGGCATCAAAGGGTAAACGCTTTGCCGCGGGCATTGTGGATTTGATCATTATTCCCGTTGTGCTTGGAATTTTGGCAGGCGTTGCGCTTCTGGCAGCCAATGACGCCGTGAGAAATACGGTGCTTATCCTGGTGAATATCGGATGGATGATTTTCAGGGACGCTGTTTTTTCTCCGGGAAGAAAAATGGTGGGGCTAAAGCTTGTTAGCACGGCCACGGGCGAAAAGCCATCACTAGGGCAGGCTTTTATCCGCAATGTCCTCCTGATCATTCCCTTTGTCCTCGTGCTGGGGTATGTGATTGAGATTATTTCCCTGGTTACTAAGGGGGATCGCGTGGCAGACGGCTGGGCTAAGACCCGCGTGGTGGAAGCCTAGTAAACGATTGAATGCCTCCGCGGAAAAAAAAGACCGGATCTAAAGACAAAAATTTTCGCCATCTTCGCGAAGATTTCCGGAAAAAAGAAAAAACCCTTCACGATGCTTTGGATTACAATAAAAAGCACGTGGACAAGCTTTGGGAATACGCCACCGAAGCCAAGGAACGACTCCAGGATTTAGAGATTCAGGTCAATTTAATCACCCGCCTTTTGACCGCCCTTTGCCTTGATGTTTTCCACATGAAGCCGAAAATGCTGCGCCGGCTGATCAAAAGGGTAGAAGAGGAGGCTGTCGCTGATTCCGAAGTCATGCACCTGGAGGAGCTTTTTAAGCTGGAATCAGAACGTAAGGATGACAAGCCGAATTCTCCGCATCCGCCTAAACATTAAAGCGGCACTCTGATATAATTTGCCAGTAAATCTAAATTTTGCGCCTGTAGCTCAGATGGATAGAGCACCTCACTCCTAAGGAGGTTGTCGGCCGTTCGACTCGGCCCAGGCGCACCATTCATAGGGCATGTCAAATTTGCCAGTCCTAACTGCGAAGCAGTTATGGACAGGCGGCCGGAAGCCCTTGCTTCCGGCACTCCGCGAAGACCTTGATGGTCTTCGCTTCTCACTTGCTGTGGGTCAGCAAGTGCTACAAAGCACCGATTCCAACCGAATCGGTGTCTTTGTTGCACTCTTTTTTGTGATACAATACGCCCCCTATGGAAGACGAGAAAAGCGTGGGGGAGGAAAAGGAAGAAATACGCCGGGATATGCTTTCCCGATTGAAAAACCAGCCTGCCGCGGATAAAATCACCAAGTCTTCTAAAATTAAAAATTTAGCATTAAAGGGACCCTTTTTCAAAAAAGCCGCAGTGGTGATGTTTTATGCTGCAACTTCGCTGGAGGCGGACACTTCCGAATTGATCAGGGAATGCCTCCAGCTGGGGAAAAAAGTGGCTCTTCCGGTTGCGGATCCGGTGAAAAAAGAACTCATTCCAGTTGAAATTGAAAATATAGATTCCCTGGTGCGGAGCTCCTTAGGAATTATGGAACCGGCCAGGGATAAGAATAAAATTATCCCTCTTGCACAACTTGATTTAGTCGTGGTGCCGGGCTTGGCATTTGACAAATGGGGAAACCGTCTGGGCCGCGGAGCCGGCTATTATGACTGTTTTCTTGCCAAACTTCCGGCGCGAACTGTGAAGGTTGGATTGGCATTTGATTTTCAAATGATCGATTCTGTCCCTACCGTGGACGGGCAGGATATTCCGCTTGATCTTGTGATTTCCGGATAAAGAAAAAACGATGAAACCATCAGAGAATATCATCCGCATTCTTGCAGCAGGGGACACAGTCGGAGAGCCGGGCCGGAAAGCGTGTTCGGTTTTAATCCCTCGGCTGATTGAAGAGGAAGGCCTGGAGTTTGTGGTCGTGAACGGCGAGAATCTGGCCGGCGGATCGGGAATCACTGAAGACACGGCTCGGGAACTTTTTGAGGCAGGCGTGGATGTGATCACTTCCGGCGATCATTATTTTGACAAAAAAGAAGCGCATGACTATCTCAAGTCCGAGCGACGCATTTTAAGGCCTTTGAATTATCCTCCGCAGGCCTTGGGGCACGGATCCATCATCGCAGAGACAAAAAAGAAAAGGAAAATAGGGGTTTTCAATCTTTTGGGGCAGGTTTTTATGGGTCCGCATGTGGATTCTCCGTTTTCAAAGGGCAAGGAAGAGGTGGAGCGGATGCGTAAGGAAACGCCTGTGATCCTGATCGATATGCATGCGGAAGCCACGTCGGAAAAAGTGGCGCTAGGCTGGTATCTTGACGGCAAGGTCAGCGCCATTTTCGGAAGCCATACGCATATTCAGACGGCGGATGAGTGCATTCTTCCGCAGGGCACGGCCTATATCACGGAAATGGGCATGATCGGCCCTTACAAATCCGTGCTTGGAAGAGACATTCACTTGGTCCTGAACAGGTTCCTCACCCAGGTGCCCGGGAGATTTCCCGTGGCCAGTGAAGATGTGCGGCTTTGCGGCGTAATCATGGATGTGGATGCGGAAACAGGAAAGGCTGTGGCCATCAAACGCGTGCAGGAAAGGCTTCGATGAGCGTATGACACTTTCCCCGGCTGCAACCAAAAAAATTCTTTCGGTTTCCGAAGTCACACGCGAAATCAAAAGCGTGCTTGAGAACCGGTTTCCCTATGTGTGGGTGGAAGGCGAAATCTCCGGGTTCAAGCATCATCAATCCGGCCACATTTATTTCAGTTTGAAGGACGACAAGGCGCTTCTCAAGGCGGTTTTTTTCAGCCGTTATCACCATGACGTACGCTTTGATCTGGAAGACGGCCTTAAAGTGATTTGTTACGGCAAAATTTCCGTCTACGAAGTCCGCGGGGAATATCAAATTTATGTGGAAAGAATTGAGCCCAAAGGCCTGGGCGCCTTGCAGCTGGCGTTTGAACAGCTCAAGGCCAAATTGGCCCAGGAAGGGCTTTTTGATCCGGCGCGGAAAAGGCCCATTCCACCTTATCCTAGAAAAGTAGGCATTGTCACGTCGCCGACAGGCGCGGCGATCCGCGATATTTTGAATATCGTGAACCGGCGCTTCGCGGGAATTCATATTTTGATCAGTCCGGTCCGCGTGCAAGGCGAGGGATCCGCGGAGGAAATTGCGCGTGCCATTGATGAATTCAACGAGCGGGAGAATATCGACGTTTTGATTGTGGGAAGAGGCGGCGGCTCACTTGAGGATCTTTGGGCTTTTAATGAAGAAATTGTGGCCCGGGCTATTCACCGTTCGCGGATTCCGGTTATTTCCGCCGTGGGCCATGAGATTGACTGGACGATTGCGGACATGGTCGCGGATCTTCGCGCGCCCACGCCTTCGGCTGCGGCAGAGCTCGTGACCCGGAGCCGAGAGGAATTGGAGCGGCAGATTAAGGATCTTGCCTGGCGCGCGGAAAACAGCATCAAGAAAATATGGAAACAGCAGGATGATTTGATTCGGCGTTTGATGGCGAGTTCTGCTTTTCGCCAGCCTCTTTCGTTGGTCGAACAGTGGGCCCAGCGGCTGGATGAGCAACTCCGTCAGCTTGGCAATTACGCGCGGAACCTGGTGGTGCTTCAACAAAGCCGCCTGAAAATTCTGGCCGGCAAATTAGACGCCTTAAGTCCGCTTGGAATTTTAAGCCGCGGATACAGTCTTGCTTTTGACGCCAAGGGCCGTTTGCTGAAAAATGCGGAAACGCTGAATGCTGGGGAAGTGGTGAAAACCCGCCTTGCGCGCGGAACCTTTGAATCTAAAGTCTTAAAAACAGAAAACTAAGAGGAAGCTTCTATGGAAGAATTTAAATTTGAAAAAGCGGTGGAAAAACTGGAGAAAATCGTGGAGGCGCTTGAGAGCGGGGAAATTCCCCTGGATGAAGCGCTGAAAAAATATGAAGAAGGCGTTAAACTCGCCCGGCTTTGCAACCAGAAACTTGCGCAGGCTGAAAAGAAAATTGAAATTCTGACGCGCCAATTGAGCGGCAATATGGCAGCGGAACCGTTCAACCCGGAAGAGGAGGAGAAAGCTGTTCGGAAGAAAGCCGGGTCGAAAAAGGGATCTCAGGCCGGGGAAGATGCGGAAATGAAGGGGGGTGAAGCGGATGAGGACGCGGAGGGGCTTTTATTTTGAATCTCCAAAAATATCTGACCGAGAAATCCAAACGGGTTGACCGGGAACTCAAGCGGATTCTTCCTTCGGAAAAACTTTATCCTTCACTCATCCACCAGGCCATCCATTACAGCGTTTTAAACGGCGGTAAAAGGTTTCGCCCTATTCTTGTTTTGGCCAGCGCCGAGGCTTGCGGAGGTTCGTTCGCGAAGGCACTTCTGCCTGCTTGCGCAATCGAGTGTTTTCATTCTTATTCCCTGATTCACGATGATTTGCCGTGTCTTGACAATGATGATTTCAGGCGGGGCCATCCCACCTGCCACAAGAAATTCGGCGAGCCCTATGCGCTTCTTGCCGGGGACGCGCTTTTAACCTATGGATTTGAAATCCTTTCCCAAGTTCCCGATCCGAAAATCTCGGTCCGTTTAATCGGCGAAATCTCGCAGGCCATTGGGACCATGGGCATGATCGGAGGTCAGGTGGTGGACAAGATTTCCGAGACCGGCGATGTCAGCATCCCCGTCCTTGATTACATCAATGTCAACAAAACCGGCAAGCTGATTCGGGTAAGCTGCTTTGCCGGGGCTGTGAGTGTTGGTGCAACCAAGGCCCAGGAAAGGGCTTTAACCCATTTTGGGGAATATTTGGGCTTGGCCTTTCAGGTGGTTGACGATATAATAGACAACAATGGCTACAGGCGGTTCATGACGGAAGCTCAGGCCCGCGACAAGGCCCTGCAGCTTACTGCATCTGCCAAAAAATGCCTGCAAATCTTTGGAAGCAAAGGAGAAGCGCTGCGAAATCTTGCCGATTTTGTTTACGCGCGGAAGTACTAGAAGCGGTTTCATAAGTTGTTGCAAGTGATTAAAGCGCAAGCGATATGGAGGAAAGCTTGATACATTTTATCGTTATGCTCCCATCGGGTAACAAGACGTCTGTAATTTCCAAGCCACGCAAT
>Ga0209515_10000783_pt1 | contig 55449 bp, 50 predicted proteins | sample Subgroupgradi54m_FD_187454 | JGI IMG/M metagenome (GOLD analysis project Ga0209515, IMG submission 187454) | Subsurface groundwater microbial communities from S. Glens Falls, New York, USA - GMW60B uncontaminated upgradient, 5.4 m (SPAdes)... ... | reverse complement strand
GGCTTGCAGGCCGGCTGTCGCTCCGGCGGGCATTCCCCAAGCAGTTGGGGAATGCTTTTCCGCCTCCGCCCCCCCGAGGGGGCGCTCAGCCGCCTTGAGGCGGCTCGGCGCCGTCTGAGATGTCACGCACCTCGCGAAGCGCCCTGAGGAGCTGGATCGCCGCCTACCTGCGGCGCACCACCTTCCGCCATCAGCTCAGCGTCACGGTCACGGTGGGGGTGCTGTGCATCGCGCTGTTCTCGTCGCTCGTCAGCTCGTGGCAGGCGAGCCGGCTGATTCGCGGCACGCTGCTCGAGCAAGGGGAGCGGATCGCCGAAAGCCTGGCCACGCAAAGCACGCTGGCGCTGCTGTATTCGTCGTCCGACAACGCGCTCGAAGCGGTCAACGCCACGCTCGCGTTCCCCGACGTGACGCGGGTCGAGATTCACGCTGCCGACGGCCGCCTGCTGGTTGCGCGCGGCAGCAACGCCGCCACCACCAACACCGGGCTGCCGGCATCGGCGCCGCACCACGCCTACCTGGAGAGCGAAGCCGGCGACTCGTGGCATTTTGTCGCGCCGGTCTGGACCAAGCGCGGCGCCTCGCCGTTCGAGGTGGTGGAGCGGCCCGAGGAGATGCTCGGCCACGTGCGCATCGTGCAGAGCAAGGCGACGCTGGTGCGCATGATGACCGACGTGTTCCTCGCCAACTTCGCGATCTCGTTCTCGTTCGCACTCGTCTTCCTGGTCGCGATCCGAGTGCTGTCGCGCCGCCTGACCCGGCCGCTGACCGCGCTGTCGGGCGCGATGGAGCGGGCCGAGCGCGGCGAGGCCAACGTTCGCGCCGAGCTCGCCGGGCCGCGCGACATCGGGCAGATGGCACAGGCCTTCAACCGCATGATCGCGGTGCTGCAGGACCGCGAGGAAGAGCTGCAGCGCCACCGCGGCCACCTCGAAGACCTGGTGCGCGACCGCACCGCCGAGCTGCGCGTCGCGAAGGAACGTGCCGAGGTCGCCAACCAGGCCAAGAGCGCGTTCCTGGCGCGCATGAGCCACGAGCTGCGAACGCCGCTGAACGCGATCCTCGGCTACGCCCAGATCCTGAAGATGCACAAGGGCCTGAGCGAACGCCAGGCGAGCGGGCTGGACACCATCCAGACCAGCGGCGAACACCTGTTGACGCTGATCATCGACATCCTCGACCTGTCGAAGATCGAAGCCGGCAAGACCGAGCTGCACGTCGGCGTGGTCACGCTCGCGGCCTTCCTGCGCGGCATCACCGACATCATCCGCATCAAGGCCGAAGAGAAGAGCCTGCTGTTCAGCTTCGAGACCTCGGGCGACCTGCCGCGCGCGGTGCAGGCCGACGAGAAGCGGCTGCGCCAGGTGCTGCTGAACCTGCTCGGCAACGCCGTCAAGTTCACCGACCGCGGCGAGGTGCGGCTGGCGGTGCAGCGCATCGGCGGCGACGCCAACCGGGTGCGGCTGCGCTTCGAGGTGAAGGACAGCGGCATCGGCATCGCTGAAGACCAGCAGGACGGCATTTTCATGCCGTTCGAGCAGGTCGGCGACGCGAATCGCCGACTCGGCGGCACCGGCCTGGGCCTCGCGATCAGCCGCCACCTGGTGCGCCTGATGGGCAGCGACATCCATGTCGAAAGCCGGCTCGGCGGCGGCAGCGTGTTCTGGCTCGAGATCGAGGTGCCGACGCTCGAGGCCGGCGTGCTGGCGTTGCCGGCGCGCAAGCAGCCGCGCGGCTACGCGGGCGTGCAGCGCCGGGTGCTGATCGTCGACGACGTGGTCGGAAACCGCGCGATGCTGGCCGACCTGCTGGGCCCGCTCGGCTTCGAGATCGAAGAAGCGGCCGACGGCCAGCAGGCGCTCGAGCGGTTCGCCGGACATGGCTGCGACCTGATCCTGATGGACATGGTGATGCCGGTGATGGACGGCCTGGAAGCGACCCGCCGGATCCGCCGCACGGCGCAGGGCGCCGAGGTGCCGATCATCGCGGTGTCGGCCAACGCGTCGAACACCGACCGCTCGCAATGCCTGGCGGCAGGCGCGAACGCCTTCCTGCCCAAGCCGATCGAGCGCGAGGCGCTGCTCGACCTGATCGCCGAGCGGCTCGGGCTGGTGTGGGAATTCGCCGAGCGCCCGGCCGCGCTGCCCGGCTCCGCCGACGCCGACACCGACGCCGAAACGCTGGTGGCCCCGCCGCCCGAAGAGCTGCAGGTGCTGCACCGCCTGGCGCTCACCGGCAACATGCGCACGCTGCGCGAACGGGCCGCCCACCTGGCCGTGCTCGACGTGCGCTACCGGCCCTTCGGCGACAAGCTCGGCGCACTCGCCAGCGCCTACCAGTCGAAGGCAATCCTCGAGCTGGTGCTGCGTCACCTCGGCGAATAGCGGAGGCCTGTCGGCCGCCTCCTACAGCGCTATCGGCGGCCTCCGACCTGCGACCCGCTGCGACGCCGACTGGCGAGCCGCGCCGCAGCCCCCAGGCTTGGCATGCCGGCTCGAGCGCCGGCTACCGAGATAACAGCCCGGCGCCGGCTGAGAGGCTGAGAGCGACCCGGGTTCACCGGAGAGCGCAATGAACCGACTGATCCTGATCACCACCCTGGCACTCGCCGCGGCCGCCGTCGGTTGCGACAAACGCGGCCAGGGCCCGAATCCGCCGACGCCGCAGACCCAGCACGAGCTGAGCGTGGTGATGGCCGAAACGCCGGCCGCCGACCCGTCCCTGCCGGTCGCCGCCGAAGCGCTGGCCAAGGCCGACGCCCCTCGCGACGCCCCGCTGCGCTGACGAAGCGCGCCGCATCGCTGCCACAATCGGCAGCGATGCATGTCTCGAAGATCGAACCCTTCTTCGCCGTCCTTCACGCGGCCAACCCTCAGCCCAGCACCGAGCTCGAATACACCAACGTGTTCGAGCTGCTGGCGGCCGTGCTGCTGTCGGCGCAGGCGACCGACGTCGGCGTCAACAAGGCGACCCGCAAGCTGTTCCCGATTGCCAACAGCCCGGCCAGGGTGCTGGCGCTGGGCCTTCCGGCGCTCACCGAGCACATCCGCACGATCGGCCTGTTCCGGACCAAGGCGCGCAACCTGTTCGAGACTTGCCGGATCCTGGTCGAGCAGCACGGCGGGGTGGTCCCGCGCAGCCGCGAGGCGCTCGAGGCGCTGCCGGGCGTCGGGCGCAAGACCGCCAACGTGGTGCTCAACGTGGCGTTCGGCGAAGCGACGATGGCGGTCGACACGCACATCTTCCGGGTCAGCAACCGCACCGGGCTGGCGCCGGGCAAGAAACCGCTCGACGTCGAGCGCGGGCTGCTCGAGCGGGTGCCGCCGCGCTACCGGGTCGACGCCCACCACTGGCTGATCCTGCACGGGCGCTACGTCTGCCAGGCCCGCCGGCCGCTGTGCGGGCAGTGCGCAGTGGCGGCCTTTTGCGACTCGCGGCCGCTGTTCGAACCCGCGTGAGGAGCCGGCGCCGGGCCCGGCCTACCTGAAAGGGTTTCCAGTATCCGGGCGCGGCCGGGCTGCCCACAATCGGACCATGTCCGATCTCGACGCGATACAGCGCATCTGTGGCCTGCTCGACCGCGAGGAAATCGACCGGTCCGAATTCCTCGAGCTTTTCACCCACCGGATGGCGGTCGACATCGACTGCTCGCGCGCCGGGGTGCGCATCCTGCTCGACAGCGCCGAAACCCGCATCCTGCGCTGCGTGGCCATGTTCGACCTGACGAGCGAGCACCTGGTGAGTGTGCCCGACATCGTCGGCGACCACGCCCAGGCCTACTTCGAGACCCTGATGCGCGACGGCGCGGTGGTCGCCGCCGACGCCCGCAAGGATCCGCTGACCTCTGCGTTTGCCGAGGGCTACCTGCTGCCGGCCGGGGTGCATTCGCTGCTCGACGTGAACTTCTCGGTCAACGGCCTGATGTTCGGCACCTTCAGCTGCGAGCGGCTCGGCGCACCCGGGCCGTGGATGCCGCGCCAGTTGCGCCTGCTGCGCCGCATCGCCTCGCGCGCCAGCCTGACGCTGCTGCACGCGGTGACCGCGACGGTGGACACCACGCCCGGTGCGCTGTGGGACCCGAGCTCGCCGAACCGGCTGGCGACAATAACGATGCCGTTCGAAGAGGGCCACAAGCACTAGCCGACTTCAGCGCCGGCTCTCGGCCCGCACCTCGTCGAGCGCCGCGCACATCGCGCGCGCGCCGTCGATGATGCGCGGGCCCTGCCGACTGATCGTGTCGCCGGGAATCGAATACAGCCAGCCGCGCCGCACCGCGGTCAGCCGGGGGAACTGCTGCCAGACAGCGAACGCCCGGTGTTGCGGGTCGCGCCGCCAGTGCGCTGCCGGGGTGTCCGACTCGGCGGCGCTGAACATCGCCTGCGGGTCGGCCGCCAGCACCGATTCGGCCGACAGCTGCGGCACCAGCTGCGGCAGCTTGCCGAACACGTTGCGTCCGCCGCACAGTGCGATCACTTCGCCGACCAGGTGATCGTCGTTGAGCGTCATCAAGGGCTGCGACCAGACCTGGAAAAACACCGTCACCGGCGGCGCTGCCGCGTGGCTGGCTTGCAGCGCAGCAAGCTCGCGGCGCAGCCGCGCCGCGCCGCGCTCGCCTTCGGCGGCGTGGCCGAGCAGCGCGCCGACCCGCGCCAGCGCGCGCGGCACGTCGTCGAGCTTGCGCGGCTCGAGGTAGAACAGGTGCAGCCCGGCCGCCTCGAGCTGCGCCATTTCGCGGTTCGTGTTGCCGCTCAACCAGGCCAGCACCAGGTCGGGCTTGAGCGTGAGGACGCGTTCGATGTCCAGGCGCTGGTAGTCGCCGATGCGCGGCACCGCCTGCGCCTCGTGCGGGTGGTTGCTGGTGTCGACAGTGCCGACCAGCGTCGCGCCGGCGCCCACCGCGTAGACGAACTCGGTCAGGTTGGGCGCCAGCGTGATCACACGCTGCGCCGGCGCGGCGAGCTCGAGCTTGCGGCCGTTGTCATCGACGAACGTGGCTGCCTGTGCGAGCGCCACCGACAGCCCGGCGATCAAGGCGCAAAGCCGCTTCATGGAAGGTCCTTGCGCAAGGGCCCGACCCAGAAACGGGTCTGGCCGCAGACCGCAACCTGATCGACCGCGACGTCGAAGGCGGCCGAAAGGCGCTGCGGCGTCATCACCTCGTCGCGGGTGCCGGCGACCACGTCGCCGCGCCCGTTGATCAGCACCGCGTGGTCGCCCAAGTCCCAGGCGAGGTTGATGTCGTGCAGGCTCGCCACCACCGCCCCGCCCTCGCCCGCGTGGCGCGCCAGCACGCCGATCAGCAGCTGCTGGTGCGCCAGGTCGAGGTGCGAGGCCGGCTCGTCGAGCAGCAGCAAGGGAGCGCCTTGCAGCAGCGCCGTCGCGACGGCCACCCGCTGGCGTTCGCCGCCGGACAGCTGGCGCACGTCGGCATCGGCCAGCGCGCGGAGGTCGAGCTCGGCGAGCACCTGCGCCAGCTGCGTCGAATCGACCGGATCGGCGTTCCACCACGCGCCGCGCCGGGTCGCCAGCCGCGCGGTCTCAACGACGCTGGCCGGGAACGGATCGACCCAGAACTGCGGGCACCAGGCGCGCCAGTCGGCCAGGGCTTCGGGGCGCCAGTCGCGGAGCGACCGGCCCTGCAGCATGAGCTGCCCCTGGGCCGGCGCGAACACCCCCGCCAACGCGGCGAGCAAGGAAGATTTGCCGGCGCCGTTGGGGCCGAGCACGACCCAGCGTTGGCCAGGTTCGACGACCAGCGACAGGCGCTCGAACAGCAGCCGCCCGCGCGCGCTGGCGCCGGCGCGCAGTGCGAGGCCGCTGGCTTCGAAGCGAAACGATGCGCTCATCGGCTGCCTCGGCCCGGTCCGCGCATCAGCAGCGCGAGGAACGACGGCACCCCGACCGCGGCGGCGATCACGCCGACCGGCAGCTGCAGCGGCGCGACCAGGGTGCGGGCCGCGGCGTCGGCGAGCACGACGAAGCTGCCGCCGGCGAGCGCACTCGCCGGCAACAGCCAGGGCGCGGCGCGCAGACCGAGCAGGCGCAGGGCGTGCGGTGCCACCAGTCCGACGAAGCCGATCGCACCACCGGTCGCGACCGCCCCGCCGGTGGCCAGCGCTGCCGCGACCAGCACCTGGCGGCGCCGGCGCTGCACCGGCACGCCGAGCGTCGCGGCCCAGGCGTCACCGCGCGCCAGCCAGTCGAGCTGATGGGCCCAGGGCCAGGTGGCGGCGAGCGCGACCATGAGCGCTATCCACACCGCGGACCAATGGGTCACGCCGTTCAGGTCGCCGAGCAGCCAGAACACCATGCCGCGCAGCTGCGCCTCGGGGGCCAAGGTCAACATCAAGGTGACCAGCGCCGAGCAGGCCGCGCCGATCATCACGCCGATCAGCAGCAGCGACACCGGCGCTTCCTGCTGTGCACCCGAGCCGGCGCCGGCGAGCACGCGCCATGACAGGGCCAGCAGCAACAAGGTCGCGCCCAGCGCGCCGAGTGCGGCGCCGGCCGCGATGCCCCATTCGCTCCACCACCCCGCGACGCCGATCGCGCCCAGCAGCATGGCCGACAAGGCACCCACAGCCGCGCCGCCGGACACGCCCAGCACATAGGGGTCGGCGAGTGCGTTGCGGGTCAGCAACTGCATCAGCGCACCGGACAGCGCCAAGGCCGCGCCGACACCGAAGCCCGCCAGCACGCGCGGCAGGCGGATCTGCCAGACGATTTCGGGCATTGCGAAGCCCCAGCCTGACGAACCCGCGGCCAGCCCCAGCGCACAAGCCGCCACGGCCAGCGCCAGCAGCACCGCGACGTGACGCCAGCCTGCGGTATTCATCGCCTGCGTGGCTCAGAGCCCCGCGCCGTCGTAGCGAACACCCAGCCACAACTGCCGTCCGAGGGACTGGTAGTCGTGCGCCGGCTCGAAGCGGCGGTTGGTGGCGTTCAGCAGCTTGGCCTCGGCCCGCCATTGCGGTGCGAACCGGTAGCGCGCCTGCAGGTCCAGCGTCTGGTACGCCGCCAGTTCACCGCCGAAGTCCGGGCGCGATCCCACATCGAAGAGCGTCGCACCGAGCGCCAAGGGGCCGTGCGTCCAGTCGACACCGAAGGTTTCCTGGTGCGCGGCGCGGCGCATCAGACGCTGACCTGTGGCCATGTCCTTCGCGTCCAGGAAGTCGATGTTGCCGCTCAGGCTGAACGCGCCAACCTGCTGCGACACCGCGAACGTGGCGCCTTGCAGGCGCGCCCGACCCACGCTGGCGGCGCAACCGAACGCATACACGACCGGGTCGGGGCACTTCGACGCGTCGGGCTCATAGACGATCAAGTCGCGCAGTCGATTGCGGTACAGCGTGCCGCTGAGCGAGGTGCCGCCGGCACGCCAGGCGGCGCCGACTTCGACGCTCAGCCCGTGCTCGGGCCGCAGCGTGGGCACGCCATAGCCGGGGTAGTACAACTCGTTGAACGACGGACCGCGAAACGTCGTGCCCGCGACGGCACGCAAGGTGAGTCCCGGCAGCACCTCGAAGCCCCACCCGAACTTGCCGGTCGTCACGCCCCCGTAGGCCGAATTGCGGTCATGCCGCAGATCGGCCTGCAACTTGTTTCCACCGAATTGGCCGGTATAGCCCAGCACGAGTGCATCGTTGTGGCGCTGCGGCGCACCAGCCAGTGCATCGGCGCTCACCGATTCGTCCAAGCGCTCGAGCGCACCGACGAGCTGCTGCCCGGCCTGCGGCGTCCAGGCGTTCTGCCAGGTGATCTGGCGGCGATCGGTGTCGTAGCCGGCGAGTGTCGTGCCACCGGTCAGCAGGCTGTCGCGCTGCTTGGCGATCTGCACCGACGTGGTCCATTGCGGCGACAGCGTGCCGCGGTAGTCGAGCGCACTCACCCGTGTGTCGAAGCGGTTGCGGAAGTCGGGGGAGGGGTCGGGTGCGAAGGTCGGCGGATTGAAGTCGGCGCTGTCGTATTGCGAACGCAAGCGGCTGTCGATCACGCTGGCGCCGATGCGATGCCCTGGGGCGATCGCGAAGCCGGCGCGCAGCTGCGCACTGCTGCGCTTGAAGCCATCGCGATCGGGATTGAAGTAGCCGTTGCTGTCGCCCGGTTTGATCGCAGACACGCCGTCGCTCGCCTCGCGGCTCAGGCCAGCGGCGTAGTCGAACGATGCAGCGCCACCGCTCACGGACACGTCCGCTTCGCTCGAGCCGTAGCCACCCACGGCCACGTGCCCCGCGAGGCGCGCTGCACCGTCGCCGTGACGCGTGATGATCTGCACCACGCCGCCTGCGGCATCGGCGCCGTAGAGGCTGGAGCCGGGCCCGCGCAGGATTTCGATGCGTTCGACCTGCGCGAGGCTGATGCCCGCGAGGTCGGTCTGGCCGAGCGTGGCCGAACCGATGCGCACGCCGTCGATCAAGACCACGGTGTTGTTCGCTCCGGTCCCGCGCAGCAAGACACTGGCGCTTTGACCGGGCCCGCCGTTGCGCGACAGCTGGATGCCGCCTTCGCGCCGCAGCAGGGCTTCGATGGAATCGGCGCCGGAGTCGCGGATGCGCTGCGCGTCGATCACCACGACGTCGGCCACGATGCGGTCCAGCGGCGTGGGCTCGCGGGTCCCGGTGACGACGACCGGCGAGAGAGAGGCCAATTGAGCCGAAGCCAGGATCGGCCAGGCCGCTGCGAATGCCAGTGCCAGGCGGGCCGCAGCCGAAGGTGCACGCGGCACCAAAGGAGAATGGGACATGTTGATTTCGAATCGATGAGTGCCGACTCCCGGTTCCCCGCGGGCGCGTGGCGTTCGGTGGCGCAACAAGCGCACCACCACCTGCTGGCCGGTATCCGGGCTGGCGGAGCGACCCTTGTGACCTTCCCAGCGGCCGACAAGCCACCAGTGGTGTGAGCACAAGAGCGGAAGCGTGAACTCTGCGGTTCGGTCTTCGTCCGCCGTACCGTTGCGGGGGCAGCGCGGTTTGGGAGTGACTGACTCCCGCCGCTTCCCGTTTAACTGTGCCGGAATGAACACCCGGCACGGGCACCAACGAATCACATTGTAAGCACCGCCCTACAATCGGCGCGACACCACGGAATGACCCGCGCCATGTCGAAGATCGAAGACCTCGCCGAGCGGGTGGAGCGCCTGCTGCTGCGACACGAGGAAGTCAAGCGCACCAACGCGCTGCTCGAGCAGCAGCTCGCCGCGATCACGCAGGAGCGCGACAGCCTGCGCTCGCGGCTGAACGCGGCGCGCAGCCGGATCGACGCATTGCTCGAACGGCTGCCGAGTGACAAGGTCGCGAGCGGCGCCGACGAAAAAGGGGAGCGCGCCGCATGAAGCAGCTCGAAGTGACCATCATGGGCCAGAGCTACATCCTCGGTTGCCCCGAAGGCGGCGAACAGTCGCTGCTCGAAGCGGTCGGCAACGTCGATCGCGAGATGAGCGCGATACGCGATGCCGGCAAAGTCAAGGCGCGTGAACGCATCGCCGTGCTGGCCGCATTGAACCTCGCCTACGCGCTCGCCGAACGGCCGCTGGCGGCTGACGGCAACGCGCCGCAAGGCAACCGCGTCGCAGACATCGACGCATTGATCCGGCGTGTCGATCAAGCCCTTGGTGCCGATGGTCAATTGCTCTGACGCTGTCGAATTCGCGGCGTAGAATGATTTGGTCCGTTGCTTTCGCGTGAGTTTTATATTCCTTGATCCGATGCTCTTTGAGCAAGGGCTTGGAACATGCCCGGCAGGTGTGATCGTCTCGCGTCAGATGAACCCAAAGCCTCGCTGACCTCGCCCACCTGAATCCCCATGGGGTCAGGATGCGGCTCACGGTTTGCAACGGACACCACCTTTCGCTGCTTCAAAAAAACAACTCCCTCCAATGGCCTACTGGCTGATGAAGAGCGAGCCCGGCGAGTGCTCGATCGACGACGTAGCGCGCGCTAAATCGCAGACCGTGCCGTGGGTCGGCGTGCGCAACTACCAGGCGCGCAACTTCATGCGCGACGACATGCGGGTCGGCGACGGCGTGCTGTTCTATCACTCGTCGTGCCCCGAGCCCGGCATCGCCGGCATCTGCGAAGTCGCGAGCAGCGCCTATCCCGACGCGACGCAGTTCGATCCGAAGAGCCATTGCTTCGATGCCAAGTCCACGCCCGAGGCACCGCGCTGGCTGCATGTGGACGTGAAGCTGGCGCGCAAGACGCGGCTCTTGTCGTTGGCCGAGATGCGCGACGCGCCGGCGCTTGCGACGATGCAGGTGCTCAAGCGCGGCAACCGGCTGTCGATCACGCCGGTCGAGCCGGCCGAGTGGCGCGCGGTGCTCGAGCTGCTGAAATCCTGATGGTGGTGGGCCTCGACTGGCAGCTGGTCGCGGAGCTGCTGCTGCTCGGCTGTGCCACCGGTTTCTTGGCGGGGCTGCTGGGCGTCGGTGGCGGCATGCTGATGGTGCCGTTCATGACATTGATGCTGGCGCATCACGGCATAACCACTGCACTCGCGGTCAAGATGGCGATCGCCACCTCGATGGCCACCATCATGTTCACCTCGCTGTCGAGCATCCGGGCGCACAACAGCCGCCGCGCGATCCGCTGGGACATCGTGCGCACGCTGGCACCGGGCATCACGCTGATGGCCTTGCTGACCGGCGCCTTCATCTATCCGCTGGTCAAGGGCGCCGCGCTGGCGCTGATCTTTGCGCTGCTTGTCGGCTTCTCAGCGACGCAAATGCTTGTCAACAAGAAGCCGAAGCCGACCCGTCAGCTGCCGGGCAGCGCCGGGCGGCTCGTCGCCGGCGGCGTGATCGGCACGGTGTCGGGCCTGGTGGGCGCCGGCGGCGGCTTCATCTCGGTGCCGTTCATGACCTGGTGCAATGTGCCGATCCACAACGCCGTCGCGACAAGTGCAGCGCTCGGCTTCCCGATCGCACTGGCGAGCACGCTCGGCAATGTGATCGGCGGCTGGTCGGTGGCGAACCCCTTGCCGGGTGGTGTCGGCTACCTGTGGCTGCCGGCGCTCGCGGTCATCGTCACCGCGAGCATGCTGTTCGCGCCGCTCGGCGCGCGGGCGGCGCACGCGATGAACATGGCGCACCTGAAGCGGGTGTTCGCGCTGATGCTGTACGCGCTCGCCGCGTACATGCTCTACAAGGCGGGCGCAGCATGAGGTATCGGAGCGGTCATCCCGACGAACGTCGGGATCCACTCGAAACGCGGCGGCGTCCTTCGTGACCAGTGGACCCCGGCGCGGGCGCAGCCCGGCCTGTCCTGAGCATGTCGAAGGGCCGGGGTGACCGCTTCAAAGGTTCAGGCCGCATCGAAACGAATGCTTGCGAGCGTCACGTGGTTGCCGCCGCGCCGCTGCGCTTCGGCGAGCGCCACGTCGGCCGCCTGCATCAGGTCTTCCTGGGTGTGCGCGGTGTGCGGGAAACTCGCCACACCCATCGACACGCTGAAGCCGAGGTCGCGCCCGTCGAGCACGACGATCTGGGTGGCGCACTGCCGGCGCAGCCCTTCCATGCGCGAATGCGCGGTCGCGAGCCCGACGCCCGACAGCAGGATCGCGAAGTGATCTTCGTCGAGCCGGCACGACGCGTCCATCGCGCGGGTGTTGCCGCGCAACAGCCGGCCCAGCGCTTCGAGCACCCGCACCCGCGCGGCGGAGCCGAAGGCCCTGGTGTTGTCGGGCAAGGGGTCGAGCGCGATCGACACCAGGGCGAACTCGCGGTGCTCGCGCGACGACAGGTCGACCTCGCGGCGCAGCTGGTCGTCGAAGTGCACCCGCTGGTACAGGCCGGTCACGTTGTCGCGCAGCGCCTGGTCCTGGGTCTCGCGGCGCAGCGTTTCGCTGGCAATCTGTTGCTGTTCGAGCTGCTGCAAGGCCTTGCCCAACTGCGCCTCGCGCTGGCGCGACTGGGTGGTTTCGATCCACACGCTGCACAGGTGGCGCGCCACCCCGTCGGCACTCGGCAGCGCGACCCGCGTGACGTCGAACTCGCGGCGCACGCGCTCGCGTTCGAGCTTGTGTTCGGCGGTGTGCGGCAGCGCCTGCGCGAGCGCCGTCTGCTCGGCCGCGCGCAGCGGCGCCGCGAGCTCGGCGCCGAGCAGGTCGACATCGTTGTGGCCCAGCAGCTGTTCGGGCGAACGGCCGTACAACGACGCCATGCGCGGGTTCACGTGCAAGTAGCGTCCGCTCGCGATGTCCTTGACCGCGAACGCGGCCTCGAGCTTGTCGACCATGCTGAGCAGCACCGCGCCGAGTGCCCCGTCGGCCAGACCCAGCCCCGCGATGAGTTCGCGCGAGCGGTCGGCCAATTCGGCAGGCGCTGACTGCATCGTCTCGGTCATGGACTGTTTTTTCCTTCGCCTGCCGGCCCGACCCGGGCTTTGAACCGCATGTCGATCTTGGTCCGGGGTGGTCGGCTTTGCAAGCATCAGCTCCCCAAAACCGTGCGCCACCCCCTAAATTGATCATAGCGGCGGCGCCGCCGGCGCGCCCTCGGCAATTGCGTACGGATGCCAAGTTCCGCACAAGCCCGGGCCGGAGGCCCGGGCCTGTGGCCTTTACGCACTGCTCCCCCGAGCCCCCTCCGAGCGGGGGCTCCAGTTCGATTGACGAGCCGGCTGTTCGCCGGCGAATGCATGCGCGAGCGTCGTATGCGTCGTGCACGCCTCAATCGCCCGATGGGTGTTGCCGGCCATCGGCCGGCTCGTCATTCATGCTGGAACCCCTCTCGGAGGGGGCCCGGGGGAGCGGTGCGTGGGCCAGATGGGATAGGCCTCCGGCCTATCCCATCAACATCTGCATGCTGCGCTCGTAGCGTTCGGTGAGCTGCTCGAACAGCGCCAGCAAGGCGTCGCTGGCGTCGCCGACGGCGCGCTGGCCGGCCGGCGTTTGGACCTGCGTCAGGGCCTGCGTCATCGTGCTCCATGCCGCGCTGGCGGCGTCGAGCGACTCGCGGATCTCGCGCGAGCTGAGCGGCGCTGAATTGAGGTGCGCGAGCGCCTCTTCGAACGCGCGGCTGGTCTGGTGCGCCTCGGCACGCGCGGTGGCCGCCGCGTCGCCCTTGGCCAGCACACCGAGCAGCGCCTGCTTGGCCAGGCGCTGCGACAACATGCGCTGGCGACCCGACACGTTGATCACGTGCAGCGATGTCGCAAGCCCCGACGCCTCGAGACTGTTCACCAGCCGGTCGGCGTGCAGCAGCACCTGCTCAGCCAAGGCGTCGACGTCGCCCAGCCGGGCCCGCTCGACCGGCTGCGCCAACGCCGCCTTCAGCAGCGTCCACGGCGCCATCACGGCGTCGAGCAGGTCGCCATAGGTCGGCTTCGACAGGCTCTTCGCGAGTGCCGCCAGATTCGCGTCGACATGCTGGACCGACTGGTCCAGCTGTTCGCCGTGCGCCGCGCGCAACTTGTCGATGGCACGCAGCGCATACAGCTTGACGAGCCGCTGCGACAGCATGCGCAACTGGCCGGCCCGGTTGACCGACTCGGCGAAGCCCGCGGCGGCGATGACCTGCTGCGACACCTGCCCGACCCGCTGGTTGCTGTGCATCGAGGCGACGCGCAGCACCTTGAAGGCCTCGTCCTCGGAGACCTGGCGGGCGCGCATCAGGATGCCCTTGGCTCGATCGACCAGCTTGCGCTCCTCGAAGCGGTGCGACACGTCGGCAAGCGCCTCGCGCAGCTGCTGCTCGTGGGCGAATCGGGCCTGCGCCAGATGCACCAACGAACGCAAGCGGTTCGGCGCGTAGCCGTTGACGACGTAGGCATTGACGCCCGAGGCCAGGCCGCGCGCCATCTTCGCCGCGTCGGGGTCGGTGCAGAACAGCAGCAGCGGCGTCGGTCGCGTGGCGGACAACAAGGTGGCCAGCTCGAACAGCGCGTCATCGGGGCTGGCTTCGTGAATTACGACCAGGTCGGGCATCAGACGCACGACTTCCTGCACCAAGATGTTTCGCTGCACCGCACCAATCACGTGAATACCGACGGACTCAAAGTCGGCCTCCAGCGCCGGTGAGGCGGGCGTTCGATCGGCGAGCACAAGGCAGGAGGTCATGGAAGAAGGGAGCGTTGCACGAATGAAAACCAAGGGCTCAAGCCCAGCCAGAGTCGGACGATATCAGCAGTCACGAGGTCAAGACTGGACTCGCTGAGCGTCATCTGGCATGGCATTTGCAGAGCAGGACGCGGGTGTGACGCTGCACCCGACCTGCGACCGCACTGCGGGTCATGCTCATAACGCTGTGAGCAGTCATGTGCCTCCACTCCGGCTCCTTTGCCGGAGCGATGTTCCTGCTTTGGAGAGCAACATGCGCCGCCCCGCCAACCCTGTCATTCCGTTTGCCGCCGTGCGCCGCGCCGCCGCACCGGCATTGCTTTGAGCCGCCACACCATGAGCCCATTCCAGACCTTTCTTCGCGCCGGACACGCACCCACGCTGTTCGCAGCCTTCCTCTATTTCGCGTTCTCATGCTGCATCTGGGTGCTCAACGGCGCGATGGCGCCGTTCATCAGCGAGGCCTATCACCTCTCGCCGGCCCAGAAGGGCTTGATGCTGTCCGTGCCGATCTTCGCCGGCGCGCTGATGCGCTTTCCGCTCGGCGTGCTGGCCCAGTACATCGGGCGCAAGAACGCGACGCTGGTCGAAATGGCGCTGATCGCGGTGGCGATGCTGTTCGGCTTCTTCTTTGTCAAGAGCTTCAATGACCTGCTCGCGATGGGCGTGCTGCTGGGCATCGCCGGCGCGAGTTTTGGCGTCGCGCTGTCGCTCGGCTCGGGCTCGTTCCCGCCGCAGTACAAAGGCCTGGCGATGGGCCTCGTAGGCGCCGGCAACGTCGGCACCGCAGTGTCGGTGCTGGTCGCGCCGCCGCTGGCGAACTGGCTCGGCTGGCAGACGGTGTACGGCGTCGCCAGCGTGGCGATCCTGCTGCCGATGCTGGTGATGATCGTGTTCGCCAAAGAGCCGCCGGACGTCGACTCGCACGCCAGCCTGCGCGAGCACATCGCCTGCCTGTTCGAGAAGGACGGCTGGGTCTTCAGCCTGATCTACGGCGTGACCTTCGGCGGCTTCATCGGCCTGACGACCTTCCTGCCCTCCTACTACTACGATCAGTTCGGCGTGAGCAAGGTGCAGGCCGGCCAGCTGACGATGCTGGCCGCCTTCATGGGCGCCGCGCTGCGCGTCGCCGGCGGCTGGATTTCGGATCGCTGGGGCGGCCTCAACACCTTGACGCTGGTGCTGCTGGTGGTCGCCGCGTGCCTGGTGCTGGTCGGGTTTTCGACCGGCTCGCTGGCGATCACGACGCTGCTGCTGATGCTGTGCTTCGCCGCGCTGGGCGCGGGCAACGGCGCGCTGTTCCAGTTGGTGCCGCTGCGCTGGCCGACGACGACGGCCGTGGCCGGCTCGATGATCGGCGAGATCGGTGCGCTCGGCGGCGGCCTGGTACCCAACGCGATGGGTCTGTCCAAGCAGTACACCGGCACCTTCGCCTGGGGCTTCGTGCTGTTCGCCGTGTTGTCCCTGCTGATGCTGGGCGTGATGCGCGTGATGCAGATCCGCTGGACCCGCACCTGGGCCGAAAAGGGCGGCCGCGCCAGGTCGGCGGTTTCGGCGCCGGCCGGCGCGGTCAAGCTGTCCAAGGCCAACGCAAGTGCCTGATTGCAGAGGACCGACAAGCACGTCATCCCGGCCCTTCGACAGGCTCAGGACAGGCCGGGCTGTGCCCGCGCCGGGATCCACGGAGGGCGCAGTGGATCCCGGCTTTCGCCGGGATGACGCCGTCGGGACGTCAACGCGGCAGGAACAGCAGCCAGTAGATCAGCAGGGCGTTGAACAGCAGCGACACGCCGAAGGCGATCTTCCACAAGGCCGTCGGGTCGCGTGCGACCAGCGGCGTGGCGCCCGGCGCTGCGAGCGGGCGCGAGGCGCCGCGTCCCAGCGCCAGCACCATCTCCTCGGCGGTCTCGAAGCGCTGCTTGGGGTCGAGCGCGACCGCCTTCAGCACCACATGGTCGAGCCAGATCGGCACCTCGGGGCGCAAGCGCGACGGCGGTTTCGGGTCGCGCCGGAAGCGTGCGGTCTGAAACGGTTCGACCTCGCCATACGGCAGCTTGCCGGTCAGCCATTGGTACAGCGTGACGCCGAACGCGTAGAGGTCGCTGCCCGCGTCGGCCGGCACATGGGTGTCGCCGCTCCATTGCTCGGGGTTCATGTAGCTGGGCGTGCCGGCGTGCAAGGTGCGCAAGGCCTTGGGCTCGCTGCCGGACACCGCGACGCCGAGGTCCAGCACGCGCCAGTGGCCGTCGTCGCCCAGGTGCAGGTTGCCGGGCTTCAGGTCGCGGTGGATCACGCCGTGGCGGTGCAGCCGGCCGAGCGCGCGCGCGACGGCGAGTGCCGCATCGACGACCTCACCGACCTCGAAGCGGCGGCCCTCGCCCATCATCTGTTCGAGCGTGCGGCCGGCGTGCCAGTCGAACACGGTGTAGAAAGCGCTCGCGTCGGCCACCTCGCGCACCCGCACGAAGCCGGCATCGCCGTGTTCGCCCGAGCTCGGCGCAACGCGGCTGCCGAGCCAGGCCTCGTGGGCCAGCATCGCGCGCTCTTCGCGGTCGCTGGCGCGCGACTCGTGCAGCGTCTTCAACGCGACCAGCTCGTGCGTATCGGTCACCCGCGCCTGGTACAGCCGGTGCACGCCGGTGTTGGCGACCTGCGCGGTGATCGTGAAGCCATCGAGCCGGTCGCCGACCTTCAGGCGCGGCGGTGCCGGCAACTGCCGGCCCTGCACCAGGCTGTCTTCGAGCCGGCCCTGCGCCAGGCCGCGCACCCTGATGACCAACGCGCTCGCGTTGTCGCGGCTGCCGGCGGCGAGTGCGGCCCGCACCAGCGCTTCGCTGGCGGCTTGCGCGTCGGCGCCTTCGCGCGCCAGGGCGGCGAGGCGGCTGCGCTTCAAGACGCCGTGCACGCCGTCGCTGGTCAGCACGAACACGTCGCCGATGTGCAGCTCGCCCTGCAGGTAGTCGACGCGCACGCGGTCGTCCAGGCCGACCGCTCGCGTGAGCCGACTGCGCTGGTCGATCTGGTCGAAACAATGGTCCTGGCTCAGCTGCACACATTCGGCGTCAGCACCACGCAACAGCCAGGCCCGGGTGTCGCCGACATGCGCGAGCGTGAACGCATGGCCGCGCAAGACCAGCGCGGTCAGCGTCGTCATCGCCGCGCCGCCTTCCTTGCCGAGGCCGAGGCGGCGCCGGTTGTGGTCGGCCAGCCAGGCGTTCTGCGCGCCGATCAGGCGGTCGAGCACGACGGTGGTGTCCCAGGTGTCGGGGCAGCCGAAGTAGTCCTGCACCACGCTCATCACGGTGGTTTGCGCAGCTTCCAGGCCGCGCCCGCCGCTCGACACGCCGTCGGCGATCGCCGCGACCAGGCCGCGCGCCTCATCGTGGGGCGACGGACGCACCGAAGCGGCGAAGTCTTCGTTGATCTCGCGCGGGCCGGCGAGGCTGAAATGGCCAATATCGACGTCGAAGCTCATGAATTCACCGATTCGCGCATGCAATCGGGGCGATCACAGGCTTTGCGCGCATTTTCAAGCAAGAAATCTGCCCACAAACAGTGCGGCACAAGGCTGGTGCCCATGCACCGACTGGCATCGGCCTTGCTATCTGGTTCCCCCTGAAGACTGTCGTATCGGAGTCCCCTGAAATGAGCAAGATGAAACTGGTGATGGTGGGCAACGGCATGGCCGGTGTGCGCACCCTCGAAGAGCTGCTGAAGATCGCGCCGGACCTGTACGACATCACCGTGTTCGGCGCCGAGCCGCACCCGAACTACAACCGCATCCTGCTGTCGCCGGTGCTCGCGGGCGAACAGACGCTCGACGAGATCGTGCTGAACCCGATCTCCTGGTACGAAGAGAACGGCATCAATCTGCAGCTGGGCAACAAGGTCGTCGGCGTCGATCGCAAGCGCCGCGTGGTGCAGGCCGCTGACGGCAGCGAAACCGGGTACGACCGCCTGCTGATCGCGACCGGCTCGAACCCGTTCATCCTGCCGGTGCCGGGCAAGGACCTCGAAGGCGTGATCGCCTACCGCGACATCGCCGACACCAACACGATGATCGACGCGGCGACCAAGTACAAACACGCGGTCGTCATCGGCGGCGGGCTGTTGGGCCTGGAAGCGGCGAATGGCTTGATGTTGCGCGGCATGCAGGTCACTGTCGTGCACATCATGCCGTGGCTGATGGAGCGCCAGCTCGACGACGTGGCCGGCGGCCTGCTGCGCAAGTCGCTCGAAGACCGCGGCCTGAAGTTCATGATCGGCGCCCAGACCCAGGCGCTGATCGGCGACAAGAACGGCCGCGTGATGGCAGTCCAGTTCAAGGACGGCACCGAAGTCCCCGCCGACCTGGTCGTGATGGCCGCCGGCATCCGCCCCAACACCGAGCTCGCGCTGAAGATCGGCCTGCACTGCGGGCCGCAGAACCGCGGCGGCATCGTCGTCAGCGACACGATGCAGACCGTCACCGACCCGCGCATCTACTCGGTCGGCGAATGTGCGGCACACCGCGGCACTGTCTACGGCCTGGTCGCGCCGCTGTTCGAGCAGGGCAAGGTCTGCGCGACCCACCTGGCCGAGTTCGGCATCGGCCGCTACACCGGTAGCCAGACCAGCACCAAGCTCAAGGTCACCGGCATCGACCTGTTCTCGGCCGGCGACTTCATGGGCGGCAAGGACTGCGAAGAGATCGTGATGAGCGACCCCTACGGCGGGGTCTACAAGAAGCTCGTCATCAAGGACGACAAGCTGGTCGGCGCCTGCCTCTACGGCGACACCGTCGACGGCTCGTGGTACTTCAAGCTGCTGCGCGAAGGCCGCGCGATCGGCGACATCCGCGACAAGCTGATGTTCGGCGAATCGAACATCGGCGACACCGGCCACGAAGGCAACACCCGGGCCGCGAGCATGGCCGACGCCGACGAGGTCTGCGGCTGCAACGGCGTCAACAAGGGCACGATCTGCAAGGCGATCAAGGAAAAAGGCCTGTTCACGCTCGAAGAGGTGCGCAAGCAGACCAAGGCGAGCGCGAGCTGCGGCTCGTGCACCGGCCTGGTCGAACAGCTGCTGATGTTCACCGCCGGCGGCGACTACTCGAAGGCGCCGACCAAGAAAGCGATGTGCGGCTGCACCGATGCGAGCCACCAGGAAGTGCGCGACGCAATCCGCAACGAGCACCTGCTGACGATCCCGAGCGTGCACCAGCTGATGGGCTGGCGCACGCCGAACGGCTGCTCGTCGTGCCGGCCTGCGATCAACTACTACCTGATCAGCACCTGGCCCAAGGAGGCCAAGGACGATCCGCAGTCGCGCTACATCAACGAGCGCAGCCACGCCAACATCCAGAAGGACGGCACCTACTCGGTGATCCCGCGCATGTGGGGCGGCGAGACGACGGCCGACGAGCTGCGCCGCATCGCCGACGCGGTCGACAAGTACAAGATTCCCACCGTCAAGGTCACCGGCGGCCAGCGCATCGACTTGCTGGGCGTCAAGAAGGAAGACCTGGTCAACGTCTGGAAGGACATCGGCATGCCCTCGGGCCATGCCTATGCGAAGGCGCTGCGCACCGTGAAGACCTGCGTCGGCTCCGAGTGGTGCCGCTTCGGCACGCAGGACAGCACCCAGATGGGCAAGGACCTGGAACGCGCGCTGTGGCGCATGTACGCGCCGCACAAGGTGAAGATTGCGGTGTCCGGCTGCCCGCGCAACTGCGCCGAGGCCGGCATCAAGGACGTCGGCGTGATCGGCGTCGATTCGGGCTGGGAGATCTATGTCGCCGGCAACGGTGGCATCAAGACCGAAGTCGCGCACTTCTTCTGCAAGCTCAAGACGGCCGAAGAGGTGCTCGAGTACAGCGGCGCCTTCCTCCAGCTGTACCGCGAGGAAGGCTGGTACCTCGAGCGCACCGTGCACTGGGTGAACCGGGTCGGCCTCGATGTCGTGAAGAAGAAGATCCTCGACGACCACGCCGGCCGCAAGGCGCTGTGGGACAAGCTGAAGTTCTCGCTCGACGGCGAGCCCGATCCTTGGTTCGAGTTCGACAAGGCGACCGTCGACACGCGCCAGTTCACGCCGGTCGCCGCGGTATGAAAAGGCGTCGTTTCATTGCGACCGCGGCGGCCGTGTCCGGCTGGGGCGCGCTGCCTGCCGCGCAGGCGGACGTGCTCGACCTCAACGACGCGATCAACAAGGCCGGGCGCCAGCGCATGCTGAGCCAGCGCATGGCCAAGAGCTATTTCGCGATCGGCCAGGGCGTCGAGCCCGAGTGGGCCGACCGCACGCTGGCAGGCTCGATGGCCTTGTTCGACCGCCAACTGGCCGAGCTGAAGGCCTACGCGCCGCAGGCCGTGATCAAGACGACCTACGCGCAGCTCGAAGCCGCGTGGGGCGACTACAAGGCGGCGCTGGTCGGCGCCAAGCCGGGCAAGTCGCACGCCGACGAGGTGATCGCGCTGGCAGGCAAGGTGCTGGCGCTGGCGCACCAGGGCACCGGGCAGCTCGAAAAGGTCTCGGACCGGCCGGTCGGCAAGCTCGTCAACATCTCGGGCCGGCAGCGCATGCTGAGCCAGCGCATGGCGGCGTTCTACCTGAGCGCGAGCTGGGGCGTTCAGGTGGCGTTGTCGAACAGCGAAGTCGCGAAGGCGCGCGACGAGTTCGTTGCGGCCCATTCGGTGCTGAAGAACGCACCGCAGGCCACGGCGGCGATCAAGAACCAGCTCGACCTGGCGGAAATGCAGTGGAGCTTCTTCGACTCGGCGCTGCGCACGCTCAAGCCCGGCAACCCCGACCCGCGCCATATGACCAACGTGTTCACCACCAGTGAACGCATCCTGCAAGTGATGGACGACGTCACCGGCATGTACTCCAAATTGGGTGAAGCATGAGCAACTGGAAAACCATCTGCCGCGTCGACGACATTCCCGTCCTGGGCGCGCGTCGCGTTGCGCGCGAGCAGGCCACCGCGGTCGCGGTCTTCCGCAATTCAGAAGACAAGGTGTTCGCGCTGCTCGACAAGTGCCCGCACAAGGGCGGACCTCTGAGCCAGGGCATCGTGTTCGGCGAAAGCGTCGCCTGCCCGCTGCACAACTGGACCATCGGGCTGGACGACGGTTGCGCCAAGTCGCCCGACGCCGGCTGCACGACGAAGTTCAGCGTCAAGGTCACCGACGGCGTGGTTCACCTCGATCTCGACGAGCTGAACCAGCTGGCGATCGACCCCGTCTGCCAGTCCGCCTGAGCAGGACACCCACGATGCTCTTCGGCCGCAAGAACCGCAAACCGATTTCCATCCCCGTCAAGGCGGTGAAGGAATGGAAGTACACGACCTGCAACTATTGCTCGACCGGTTGCGCGATCGAAATCGGCCTCAACGAAAACGGCAAGATCGTCACCAGCCGCGGGCATGCCGGCGCCGACGTGAACCGCGGCAAGCTGTGCATCAAGGGCCTGCTGGAACACGAGCTGTTCGACTCGCCCGGGCGCGGCACGATGCCGCTGATGCGCGACAAGGCGCACCTGCCGTTCCAGCCCGCGAGCTGGGACGTGGCGCTGGACAAGACCGCAGCCAAGATCAAGGAGATCCAGGCCAAGTACGGGCGTGATTCGTTCGCCGTCGTCTCCACCGGCCAGCTGCTGACCGAAGAGTTCTACACGCTCGGCAAGCTGGTGCGCGGCCAGATCGGCACCAACAACTACGACGGCAACACAACCCTGTGCATGGCCTCGGCGGTGTCGGGCTACAAGCGGTCCTTCGGCTCCGACGGCCCGCCCGGCTGCTACGGCGACTTCGAGCACACCCACTGCCTGATGGCCTTCGGCTCGAACCTGCCCGAGCAGCACCCGATCATCTACTGGCGCCTGAAGGAAGCGCTCGAGAAGCGCAAGTTTCCGCTGATCGTCGTCGACCCGCGGGTCACGATGCTGGCGCAGTTCGCCGACATCCACCTGCCGATCACGCCCGGCACCGACACGGTGCTGATCAACGCGATGATGCATGTGATCTTCAAGGAAGGGCTGGAGGACAAGGACTACATCGCCAAGCACACCAACGGCATCGAAGCCCTCCGCGCGCTGGTCGCCGACTACGATCCGAAGACCGCGCAGCACATCTGCGGCATCGACGAAGACCGCATCCGCACCGTGGCGCGCATTTACGCCAAGGCGCCGACGGCGATGAGCATCTGGACGATGGGCATCAACCAGTCGACCCACGGCTCGGACGGTGTCGTCAACATCAACAACCTGAACCTCGTCACCGGCAACATCGGCATTCCGGGCGGCACCAGTCTGTCGATCACCGGGCAGTGCAACGCGATGGGCACGCGCGAATGGTCGTCGTGCTCGGGCCTGCCCGGCTACCGCCTGCTCGAGAAAGAGAAGGACCGCAAACACGTCGCCGACTTCTGGGGCATTGACGAAAGCTTCTTCCCGCCGGCGCGCGGCCTGGCGCAGACCGACATCTTCCCGGCCATCGAAACCGGCGAGATCAAGGGGCTGTGGCTGATCGCGACCAACCCGATGACCTCGATGCCGAACCAGCCGCGCATCGTCAAGGCGATGGAGAACCTCGAGTTCCTGGTGGTGCAGGACGTCTATGAAGACGTCGAGACCAACAAGTACTCGCACGTCTTCCTGCCCGCCGCCGTGTGGGCCGAGAAGGAAGGCTGCCACACCAACACCGAGCGCCGCGTGAACCTGACGCGCAACGTGCTCAAGCCCTTCGCCGACAGCAAGCCCGACTTCTGGGTCTTCAACGAGATGGCCAAGCGCTTCGAAGACCGCAACAAGATCCACTTCCCCGAAACGCCCGAAGGTGCGTTCGAGGAGATGAAGCACCTGTCCAAGGGTGAAGGCCGAACGCTCGACATCTCGGGCATGAGCTACGACCGCATCGAAGCGGCGCGCGGCATCCAGTGGCCGTACAGCGAAGCGCAGGCTGCGCTCGACACGGCCAAGGTCGGCGAGGCGCACGGCTTCGACATGCAAGAGCGCCAGGACTTCCTCGGCAACCCGCGCCTGTACACCGACGGCAAGTTCCAGACCCCCGACGGCCTCGCCAAGCTGATCCCGGTGCGCTTCGTCAACAACAACGAGTGCCCCGATTCCGAGTACCCGTTCTGGCTCAACTCGGGGCGCGTGGTCGAGCATTTCCACACCCGCACCCGCACCGGCAAGATCGGCAACTGCAACAAGTTCAGCCCGACGCCGTACATGGAGATGAACCCCGACGCGGCCGAAGAGCTGGGCATCGAACACTCGAGCTATGTGCGGTTGGTGAGCCGACGCGGCGACGCGGTCGTGATGGTGCAGCTGACGCAGCGAGTCGGCCGCGACATGCTGTTCATCCCCTTCCACTTCCACGACTGCGTGAACCGCCTGACGCTCGGCCTGCTCGACCCGTATTCGCGGCAGCCGGCGTTCAAGCAGAACGCGGTGCGGGTCGAAAGGGTCGATCAGCAGGAAGCCGCACGACTGAATTTCGAGCGCCGCGCGTTCTGACCACCTGGGCCACCGAGATGACGACCAACACGCTGCCGATGGACGCCTTGCTGGCCGCCGCTGCCAAGAGCGCCGAGCTTTCGCGCCCGCCCAAGGCGCGCAAGATCTGGGAGATCCGCACCGAGGAGCAGCACTACGCGTTCCTGAAGGACCAGGACATTCCGGCGACCAACCGCTACGGCCAGAAGATCGACCTGATCGAGCTCGCCGAGAAGAAGCTGCCGGTCGGCCGCTCGATGTACATCAACGAGAACCCGGCGGTGGGCACCAACCCGAACCGCAACAAGCAGCACGGGTTCTTCTTCACGGCCGACAACTGCATCGGCTGCCACGCCTGCGAAGCGGCATGCGCCGAGAAGAACGACACCCCCGCGCACCTGGCCTTCCGCTCGGTGGGTTATGTGGAAGGGGGCAGCTTCCCCGACTACAAGCGCATGAACATTTCGATGGCGTGCAACCACTGCGACGACCCGGTCTGCCTGAAGGGCTGCCCGACGCGCGCCTACACCAAGCACACCGAATACGGCGCCGTGCTGCAAGACCCGGAAACCTGCTTCGGCTGCGGCTACTGCACGTGGGTCTGCCCCTACAACGCGCCGCAGCTCGACCCGGTGAAGGGCCAGGTCTCGAAGTGCAACATGTGCGTCGACCGCCTCGAGGTCGGCTTGAAGCCGGCCTGCGTCGCGGCCTGCGTCGGCAATGCGCTCGACTTCGGCGTCATCGAAAAGATCCCCGAAGGCCGCGAGCAGGCGCGGGTCGAGATCCCCGGCTTTCCGTCGCCCGAGATCACCAAGCCGAACATCCGCTTCCAGCAGATCAAGCAGCTGCCGGACGAGATGAAGCGCACCGACTCGATGCCCTTGAAGTACCACAAGGACGAGAAGGGCCGCTACCGGCCCGCCATCGACCAGAAGAAGGGCAAGGCAAAGCACTGGAACCTGGCGCGCCTGAGCTCGCGCGAAAACCCGCTGGTGCTGTTCACCTTGACCGCACAAGCCTCGGCCGGCGCGTTTGCGCTGCAGTTCCTCGGCGCGCAGGCCGGCATCGACGGCTTCGCCGCGTTCGCGAAGTCGGCCCTGTACGCACCGCTCGCGATCCTGAACCTGCTGCTGGTGGCGTTCGGCCTCTTCATGTCGACGATGCACCTGGGCAAGCCCAAGCGCTTCTACCGCGGCTTCAACAACCTGCGCCACTCGCCGGTCTCGCGCGAAGGCCTGGGCATCGCGATCTTCATCGGCGCGCTGGGCCTGCACATCCTGTTCAGCCTGCCGGCGAACAGCCTGTTCCAGTCGCTGTGGAAGGGCGTGTTCGGCGCCGACATCGGCACTCTGGTCGGCGCCGCGACGGCGCAAAGCCTGGCGGACGGCTTCGGCGTGCTGGCGCTCGCCGGCAGCCTGGCCGGCCTGTATTACATGAACCGCTGCTACCGTATCAAGGCGCGGCCGTTCTGGAACCACTGGCAGGTCGGCACCGCGTTTGCCGGCAGCGCGCTGTCGCTCGGTGCCCTGCTGGCCGGCACGGTCGTGAGCGCGACCTTGGCCCTGACCGGGCAAAGCATCCAGGCTGCCGCGCTGGTGTTCGGCGGCGTGCTCACGCTCGGTCTCGCCATTGAGGGCATCGGCCACATGGCGCATGCCCGGGCGATGGGCCGCGCCGAACATGAAGGCGGCGCGTCCTACTACATCCAGACGACGACCTTCGGCAAGACCTTCGTGCTGCGCAATGCGCTGCTCGGTCTGAACCTGGCGCTGGCGTGTGCGCTGCTCGCCACGATGCTGGTGCAGGACGGAGCCGGGCTCGTCACGCTGCTCGGTTGGGGGGTGGTCGGTGCGCTCGCCGTCGCGACCAGCGTGATCGGCCGCGCTCTCTTCTACGTGCTGGTGATCCCGACCACGATGCCGGGCGCCTTCTTCTGGAAGAACAAGGGCTTCGAGGACCACGCCCGGGATATCGGGCTGGCCAACCTGCCGCAGGTTGGCGTGGCGCCGCTGCGCCACTATCCTTAGGCCCATGCAACTCGAAGACGTGCTCGCGAAGACTTGTGTGATCGGCGTGGCTTACTACGACCTGCAAGGCGAGCTGATGAAAGAGGCGCAGTACGCCGGCTCGGTCGTCAAGGTCGACCCCGAACACGGCATCTCGGTGCGGCTGCGCCACGCCGATGCGAGCGTGGCCCAGCCCGAGTTCATCCTGCCGCCGAACCTCACCGCCTGGTTCAAGGCGCCACCGGGGCACTATCGGCACGCGCCGGCTGGGGTCGACATCGAGAACCCCGACTTCATCGTCACCTGGAACGTGCATCGCACCCAGTCGAACGGCACCGAAGGCCAGCACGAGTGGTGGGAATGGGTGCCCAACACGACAGCGCCGCAGGTCGGTCCTTCGCAGGCATGAGCATCGCGCCCTACATCAAGGAAATCGGCCGCGGCAAGGAAGGCGCGCGCTCGCTGAACCAGCTCCAGTCCTATGACCTGATGAGCCAGGTGCTCGACGGCCGCGTCACCGACCTCGAGATCGGCGCCTTCGCGATGGCGATGCGCATCAAGGGCGAAACCACCGAGGAGCTGGCTGGCTTTCTGGAAGCGGTGCAGGAACGCTGCATCCCGCTGCATCCGCCACAGACGATGGTGGTCCTGCCCTCGTACAACGGCGCACGCAAGCTGCCCAACCTGACGACGCTGCTTGCGCTGCTGCTGGCGCAGGAGGGCGTTCCGGTGCTGGTGCATGGCCCGTCGCGCGACCCGGGCCGCGTGACCACGGCCGAGATCTTTCACGACCTCGGCCTGCCGGTGGCACACGACGGCAGCGACATCCCGCATGCCTGGGCACGCCGCGAGCCGGTCTTCATCGCAACCGAAACGCTGTGCCCGCCGCTCGCGCGCCTGCTCGATGCACGCTGGGTCATCGGGCTGCGCAACCCGGGCCACACGGTGGCCAAGCTGATGGACCCGACCCGCGGCGGCGCGGCGCTGCGCGTGTGCAACTACACCCACCCCGAATACGGCAAGGCGCTGAGCGCGTTCCTGCAGCACACCGCCGCGACTGCGATGCTGCTGCGCGGCACCGAAGGCGAGCCGGTGGCCGACCCGCGCCGCCTGCCCAAGCTCGAGCTGTTCATGCACGGCGTGCCGCGCCCCGACCTGTCGCTGGCCGCGCAGGACGGCGTGCTGACCGAGCTGCCGGTGCTGCCGCGCGCGACCGACGCGGCCACCACCGCGATGTACATCCAGTCGGTGATCAGCGGCGAGAAGCCCGCCCCCGCGGCGCTGCTCCAGCAAGCCGAATGCATAGGCCGCGCGCTGGCGGCGTGGCGCGAGTTGCCCCAAACGGAGTTGAGCGCATGAACACCCACGCCCAAGGCAGCGTCGCACTGGTCGGTGCCGGCCCCGGCGACCCCGAACTCTTGACCGTGAAGGCGGTGCGCGCGATTCGCTCGGCAACGGTGCTGCTGGTCGATGACCTGGTCGGCGACGGTGTGCTGCATTATGCGCGCAAGTCGGCGCGCATCGTGCATGTCGGCAAGCGCGGTGGCTGCGCCAGCACGCCACAGGCCTTCATCGAGAAGCTGATGGCCGCCGAAGCGCTGAAGGGCGAACGGGTGGTGCGCCTCAAAGGCGGCGACCCGTTCGTGTTCGGGCGCGGTGGCGAAGAGGCCGAGCACTTGCGAGCGCTGGGCATCGAGGTTCAGATCGTCAACGGCATCACCTCCGGGCTCGCGGCCGCAACCGCCATCGGCGCGCCGCTGACCCACCGCGACCACGCCCATGGCGTGATGTTCGTGACCGGTCACGCCCGCGGCGAGGACGCGGCGCTCGATTGGCCGACGATCGCGGCCGCCGCGGCGCAAGGCATCACGCTCGTGATCTACATGGGCATCTCGACCATCGAGTCGCTGCAGCAAGGCCTGTTGCAAGGCTTGAGCGGCACGACGCCGGTCGCCGTGATTCAGCACGCCAGCCTGCCGCAACAGCGCGACGTGCGCTGCACGCTGCAGGCGCTCGCCGCGACGGTGCGGCGCGAGGCGATCGGCAGCCCGTCCATCGTCGTCGTCGGCGACGTGGTGCGTGTGGCAATGTGCCTCCAATCAGGGGTCAACACCGCCCTCGCCGCCTGACGCGCAGACCGATAATCGCGCCGGGAAAAACATCACCGGCGGCGACACATGCGCGAACTCGACAAACTCAACCAGCTCGCCGAATCGCACGGCGCGCTGAAGCCCGGCAAGGGGCTGATCTCCGGCGTGATCGCGCTGTCGCTCGCGGTGCTGTGTTTCCTCGGCGTGCTCGCGTTCCACTTCCCCGAGTACCTCACGACACCGCAGCTGCGCAAGTCGTACAACGTCGACGTGATGCGCCAACTGCTGTACTGGTCCATGGTGATCGCGGGCGGCCTGGCGCTGTTCAACAGCATCTTCAGCCGCGCGCGCTGGCTGGCCCTGGGCGCTTTCGTGCTGATCGGCCTCTCGCTCGCACTCGGCGGGCACAAGGTGCCGGTCAACGACTTCGCCGACAACACGCCCTACATCGGACTCGACTGGTTCATCCTCGACCTGCTCGGATCGACGCTGATCTTCGTCTTCATCGAAAAGCTGTTCGCGCTGCGCCGCGAACAGCCGGTGTTCCGGCCCGAGTGGCAGACCGATTTCCACCACTTCATCGTCAACCACATGGTGGTCGGCTTCGTGCTGCTGGCGACCAACCTGCTGGTGCACAAACTCTTCGGCTGGGCCGCGAAAGACGGCATCCAGGCCTGGATCCAGGGCCTGCCGTTCGTCGTCGCGCTGTTCCTCATCGTGCTGGTGGCCGACCTGGTGCAGTACTGGACCCACCGCGCCTACCACGAGGTGCCGCTGATGTGGCGGCTGCACGCGGTGCACCACAGCGTGAAGAGCATGGACTGGCTGGCCGGTTCGCGCCAACACATCCTCGAGCTGCTGATCACGCGCACGCTGGTGCTGGCGCCGATCTACGTGCTCGGCTTCAGCAAGGAAGTGATCGACGCCTACATCGTCATCGTCGGCTTCCAGGCGGTGTTCAACCACGCCAATGTCAGCGTGCGGCTGGGCCCGCTGCGTTACCTGATCGTCACGCCCAACTTCCACCACTGGCACCACTCGCAGGACGACGAGGCGATCGACAAGAATTACGCGGCGCACTTTGCCTTCATCGACCACCTGTTCGGCACCGCGGTGCAGTCGGACCGCGAGTGGCCGGCGCAGTACGGGGTGGTCGGCGACTACGTGCCGAACGGGTTCTGGAAGCAGCTTCGCTTTCCGTTTGTCTGGAAAGGCTGACGCTCAGTCGCGCGGCAAGGCGCGTCCGGCGGCGAGTGCCAGCACGGTAGCGAACAGCACCACGACGAACAGGCCCAGCGTCAACGATCGTGTTTCGGCGATGAATCCGATCAGCGGCGGGCCGGCCATGAAGCCGAGGTAGCCGAGCGACGAAACCGCCGCGATGCCCTGCGCCGCGGTCACGCCGGGCACGCGGGCGGCGGCGCTGAAGAGCACCGGCACGACGTTGGCAAAACCGAGACCGACCAGCGCGAAGCCGATCAACGCGACGACCGGGTGCCCCACCAGCAAGGCCATCGCCATGCCGGCGGCGCCGAGCGCGCCGCTGATGCGCAGCAGCGCCACCGAGCTCAGGCGCGCCCGTACCGCGTCACCGGCGAAGCGCGCGGCTGCCATCGCCGCGCTGAAGCTTGCATAGGCGAGCGCCGCGACGCTGGCCCTGCTGTGGAGATCCTGCTCCATGTAGAGCACGCTCCAGTCGTACATCGCACCTTCGGCGATCAGGCCCAGCGCGGCCAGCAGGCCGATCAGCGCCAGTGCGCCGTGCGGCACGCTGAGCTTCGGGCCGGTGTCGGGTGTACTTTGCATGCGGAGCATCGCCGTCCAGGCGATGCCGATGGCCGCGACAGCGGCCAGCGCAATGCCGACCACATGCTGCTGTGCCGGCACTGCGGCCGCGTGGAGCGCGCTGCCGAGCGCCGCGCCGGCCATGCCGCCGAGGCTGAACATGCCGTGAAAGCCGCTCATCAGCGGCCGGCCCGCCAGACGCTCGATCTCGCTCGCCTCGGCGTTGATCGACACATCGAACAGGCTGGTCGACACGCCGAACAGCCACATCACGAGCAACAGTGCCGGGTAGCCGTCGAAGGCGAGCAGCAGGGCGAGGCACAACGACCAGACGATGCCGCTGACCAGCGCCACGCCACGCGGGCCGTGGCGCCCGACCACCCGCCCGGCCTGCGTCAGCGCCATCAGCGCCCCGACCCCGCTCGCCAGCATCGCAACCGCGAGCGCCTGCTCGCCGAGGGCGTATTGCGTCTTGATGGTCGGCACATGAACGCCCCAGGTGGCGAACAGCGCACCCGAGACGAAGAACTGCACGCGGATCGCGGTGGCGGCTTTGGCCAGCGTGCGTGTTGACTCGGGCGAAGCGACGACGGAAGACATAGGCTGCGGATTCTATGGAGGAGGGTCCGTCCGGGCTCGGCCTGTCCTTCGACAAGCTCAGGATGATCGGAATACGTGTAGCCCGTTCGGGCTGAGCTTGTCGAAGCCGGGGAGAACCTCGGTGCGGCACTCCCTTCGACAAGCTCAGGGCGATCGGAAATACAGGCTCAGTGCGAACGGGGTTCTGGGCAGTCCGCACAGCCACCTCGCGATAATCCGCGCCATGCAAACCTTCGATGCCGTCGTCATCGGCGCCGGCGCCGCCGGCTTGTTCTGCGCCGGCGTCGCCGGCCAGCGGGGCCTGAACGTGCTGTTGATCGACCACTCGGAGAAGGTGGCGGAGAAGATCCGCATCTCGGGCGGCGGGCGCTGCAACTTCACGAACCGCGAGACGGCACCGCAGAACTTCATCTCGGCCAACCCGCACTTCTGCCGCTCTGCGCTGGCGCGCTACACGGCGCAGGACTTCATCGCGCTGGTGCAGCGCCACCGCATCGCGTTCCACGAAAAGCACAAGGGCCAGCTGTTCTGCGACGAGTCCAGCGACCAGATCATCGACTTGCTGCTGCGCGAATGCGACACCGGCGGCGTGACACGCTGGCAGCCGTGCACGGTGCACGAGGTCCGCCGCAGCGGCGGCGGCGGCTTCGAGCTGGCCACCGACCGCGGGCCGGTCGCAGCCAGGCAGGTCGTCATCGCCACCGGCGGCCTGTCGATCCCGAAGATCGGTGCCAGCGACTTTGGCTACCGCATCGCGCGCCAGTTCGGCCACCGCATCATCGAAACCCGCCCGGCGCTGGCGCCGCTGACCTTCGACGCCGCCGGCTGGGCGCCGTTTGTCGCGCTCGCCGGGCTGTCGCTCGAAGCCCGGGTCGAGGCGGGCAGCGGCAAGGCGCGCGGCGAGTTCCTCGAGGACCTGCTGTTCACCCACCGCGGCCTGAGCGGCCCGGCGATCCTGCAGATCTCGACATTCTGGAGGCCCGGCACGCCGATCCGGCTGGACCTGGCGCCCGGCACCGAGCTCGCCGCGGTGCTGATCGAGGCCAAGAAAAGCTCGCGCCGCCAGCTCGGCAACGAGCTCGCCGAGCTGCTGCCGCGCCGCCTGGCCGAGACCTGGCTCGCGCCGCAACCCGAGCTGGCCCAGCGCGCCCTGCCCGAGGTGCGCGACCGCGACCTCGAACAGCTCGCGGCCGGCCTGCAGCGCTGGGAGCTGGTGCCCTCGGGCACCGAGGGCTACCGCAAGGCCGAGGTGACGGCCGGCGGCGTCGACACCCGGGGCTTGAGCTCGCAGACGATGCAAAGCCAGTCGGTCTCGGGACTTTATTTCATCGGCGAAGTGGTCGACGTGACCGGCTGGCTGGGCGGCTACAACTTCCAGTGGGCCTGGGCGAGCGCGGCCGCCTGTGGCCGCGCGTTGACACCCCCTGAGAGCGGTCACTAACGCCAGATTGCAGCGTTCCAAACGGCGGGCTATAATCGCTCTCTTTGCTAGCAACCCGCCCTGGATACATGACTACGATTCGCGTCAAAGAAAACGAGCCGTTCGATGTGGCACTGCGCCGCTTCAAGCGCACCATCGAGAAACTCGGCCTGCTGACCGATCTGCGTGCCCGCGAGTTCTACGAAAAGCCCACCGCCGAGCGCAAGCGCAAGAAGGCGGCGGCGGTGAAGCGCCACTTCAAACGTATTCGCAGCATGCAGCTGCCCAAGCGTTTGTTCTGAGCCTCGGGCGCACAACATCCGACAAAAGCCCGCGCCAGCGGGCTTTTTTTCCATCTGAGGAAACCATGAGTCTTAAGGAAAAGATCACCGAAGACATGAAGACCGCCATGCGTGCCAAAGACGCGCCGCGGCTGCTCACCATCCGCGGCCTGCTCGCGGCGCTGAAACAGCGCGAAGTCGATGAACGCATCACGCTCGACGACGCCGCAGTGGTTGCGATCATCGACAAGCTGGTCAAACAGCGCAAAGATTCGATCTCGCAGTTCACGGCCGGCGGCCGGCAGGACCTGGTCGACAAGGAAAGCGCCGAGCTGGTCGTGCTCGAGGGCTACCTGCCGCAGCGTCTCGGTGCCGACGAAGTGGCTGCCGAGGTGGCGAAGGTCGTCGCCGAAGTCGGTGCCAGCGGCCCCGGCGACATGGGCAAGGTGATGGGCGCGGTGAAGGCACGGCTGGCCGGCAAGGCCGAGATGAGCCTGGTGTCGGCGGCGGTCAAACAAGCGTTGAGCAAGTGACGATGAGCAGTGTTCAAGTGCAGCAGCTGAGCGACGAGGTCTGCGTCGCGCCGCAACTCGGCCCCGAGGCGATGGCCGGCGCTGCCGCTGCGGGCTTCAAGAGTGTGATCAACAACCGCCCCGACTTCGAAGGCGGCCCCGACCAGCCGACCCACGCCGCGATCCAGGCCGCCGCTGCCGCCGCCGGCTTGAGCTACGTCTTCCTGCCGGTCGCGCCGGGCTTCCAGAGCCCCGAAGAGATCGCACGCTTCGCCGAGCTGCTAAAGACGCTGCCCAAGCCGATCCTCGCGTTCTGTCGAACCGGCACCCGCTCGGGCAAGCTGTACCGCGCCGCCACCGGTGGCTGACCGCCCACCGGCCGGCCCGACGGACAACCCCGGTGCGGCTCAGGCTCAAGGTTTTCCTGCTCGCGGTGATCCCGCTGCTGGCGTCGCTGGCGCTGATCGCCGTCGCCGTCAAGCATCAGCAGGAACAGCTGTATGCGCAGGAACGCGCGCTGGTCGAATCGGCCTACATGGCGTCCAAAGAGACCGAGCTGCGCCACTACGTCGACCTGGCCCAGAGCACGATCGCACCGCTGTACGACACCCGGCGCGATGACGACGACATCAAGCGCGAAGCGATGCGCCTGCTCGAATCGCTGGACTACGGGCTGGACGGCTACTTCTTCGTCTTCGACACGGGCGGGCGCAGCATCATGCATCCGCGCCAGCCCGAGCTGGTCGGCAAGGACCTGTGGGAGCTGCGCGACGCCAACGGCCTGCGCGTCATCCAGCAGTTGATCGCGCGCGGCCACGAAGGTGGCGGCTTCGTTCGCTACATGTGGCAAAAGCCGTCGAGCCATGCGCTCGCACCCAAGCTCGGCTACTCGATCACGCTGCCGCGCTGGAACTGGATGATAGGCACCGGGCTGTACCTCGACGACATCCAGGCCACGCTGGCGCAGCTCGACCAGAAGGTCAGCGCCAATGTCGCGTCGACGATGTGGTGGATCGCCGGCGTGGCGGCCTTCGGCATCGCGCTGATCGGCATCAGCGGGCTGGTGCTGAACCTGAGCGACGCACGCATCGCCGACGCCAAGCTGCGCCTGCTGGCACGTCAGGTCGTGAAGTCGCAGGAAGACGAACGCGCCCATCTCTCGCGGGAGCTGCACGACAGCACCAGCCAGACGCTGGTCTCGATCAAGCTGCTGCTCGAATCCACGGTGGCGCAGCTGGTGCGAAGCCGCAGCCTGCAGCCCGCGCCGCTCGCGAAAGCGATCGACCGGCTCGGCGACGCGCTGCACGAGGTGCGCAACATCTCGCACCGCCTGCGCCCGGCTGAGCTCGACGTGCTCGGCTTGCCGGCCGCTCTCGAGCACCTGGGCCAGGAGTTTCGCGACGCGAGCGAACTGAACTTCTCGATCCGGGTGCGCGGCGCGCGGGTACGGCTGCCCGACGAAGTCAACACGGTGCTGTTTCGGGTCGCCCAGGAGTCGCTGACCAACATCGAAAAACATGCCGAGGCGACACGGGTTCAGCTGCGCCTGGTGTTCCGCGACGGCGGGCTGCGCATGCGGCTGATCGACGACGGCGTCGGCTTCGACGTGCCGGCGGTGCGCGTCGATCCGCGCCGCGGCATCGGCCTGCGCAACATGCGCGAGCGGGTCGAGTCGATCGGCGGCAGCTTCTCCATCGTGTCCCGGCCCGGCCTGACGCATGTCATCGCCGACATTCCCGCTGACGCCGTGCTGCGCTTCCAAAAAACCGCTCAACGCGAGGCCGCCTGATGGCTGATGTGATCCGGGTCCTGCTGGTCGACGACCACCCACTGGTGCGCGAGGGGCTGAAGGCGCGGCTGTCGGACCTGCCCGGGCTCGAGGTCGTCGGCGAAGCCGGCACCGCGCAGCAGACCTTCGACGCCGTCGCTGCGACCGCGCCCCACCTGGTGCTGATGGACGTCGGCATGAAGGACACCAACGGCATCGAGCTGACCGCGCAACTGCTCGCCCGCCACCCCGCGCTGTGGGTGCTGATGCTGAGCATGTACGACAACCCCGAGTACGTGCACCGCGCGATGCAGGCCGGCGCGCGCGGCTATGTGCTGAAGGACGCGCCGTCGCAGGAGATCATCAATGCGATCGAGGCCGTCGCAGCCGGCCAGACCTTCTTGAGCGCCGCGATCTCCGGGCGCTTGCTGCGCTCGCAGACGCCGCGCCCGGTGCTGTCGATGCGCGAATGCGAGATCCTGGCCTGCCTGGCCAAGGGGCACGCCAGCAAGCAGATCGCCGCCGAGCTCGGCCTCAGCCCGCGCACCGTCGAGACCCATCGACAGAACATCCGCCGCAAGCTGAACCTGGAAGGCCAGAGCGAGCTCATCAAGTACGCGGTCGAGCGAGGCTGGGAGTACCGCGGGGCGTGACCTGCGGCGCCGCGCGGGGCTCGCAGCCGACTTGCGCTGCGTGTTTCCACTTAACGGTTTCACCCCTTGCGCGCGCCCGCCCGGGCGGTGTCTCATAGCGCGTCCCGCAGCAGCCGCTCGCGCAGCTCGCAAGAGCCCGCCGCGCCGTCTGTTGTCTCGCGTCAAACACCCACGGAGAACACGTGTCTGCCCTACTCCAACTGTCACGCCTGATCGACCGGCTCAGCGAGCTGATCGGCCGCTGGGTCGCCTGGCTGGTCCTGGCCGCGGTGCTCATCAGCGCCGCCAATGCCACGGCCCGCAAGCTCTTCAACGTCGGCTCCAACGCCTACCTCGAAATCCAGTGGTACCTGTTTGCGGCAGTGTTCCTGCTCGCCGCGGGCTACACGCTGATGCGCCAGGAACACGTGAAGATCGATGTGATCTCGGGGCGCTTTTCCAAGCGCACGCAGATCTGGATCGACATCGTCGGCATCTGCCTGTTCCTGTTCCCCTTCGTCGTCATCGTGATCATGTACGCGACGCCTTGGGCGTTGCGGGCCTACGAGATGCATGAAATGTCGTCCAACGCCGGTGGCCTGATCCGCTGGCCGGTGTTCGCGCTGCTGCCCGCGGGCATCGCCCTGCTCGGGCTGCAGGGCATTTCGGAACTCATCAAGCGCGTGGCCTTCCTGATGGGCCTGGTGCCGGACCCGACGCGCAAGCACCAGGCCAAGTCGGCCGAGGAGGAGCTGGCCGAACTGCTGGCCCGCGAAGTCGCCGCAAAAGAAGAAGCCGCTCTGGAGGCCAGGAAATGATCGACTTCATCATCGCCAACCTGGCGCCGATCATGTTCGGCAGCCTCATCGTCTTCATGCTGTTCGGCTATTCGGTCGCATTTTCGCTCGCGGCCTGCGGCCTGTTCTTCGGCCTGCTGGGGGCCGAGCTGGGCGTGCCGGGCATGGCGTCGCTGCTGCAGGCCCTGCCCTTGCGCATGTCGGGCATCATGCAGAACGACACCCTGCTGGCGATCCCGTTCTTCACCTTCATGGGGCTGATCCTCGAGCGCTCCGGCATGGCCGAAGACCTGCTCGACACCATCGGCCAGCTGTTCGGCCCGATCCGCGGCGGCCTGGCCTACGCGGTGATCTTCGTCGGCGCGATGTTGGCCGCCACCACCGGCGTGGTCGCCGCCTCGGTCATCTCGATGGGGCTGATCTCGCTGCCCATCATGCTGCGCTACGGCTACGACCGGCGTGTGGCCGGCGGCGTGATTGCTGCGTCGGGCACGCTGGCGCAGATCATCCCGCCGTCGCTGGTGCTGATCGTGATGGCTGACCAGCTCGGCAAGAGCGTGGGCGACCTGTACAAGGGCGCGTTCGTTCCGGGCTTCGTGCTCACCGCCCTGTACGTGCTCTACGTGCTGGTGATCACGCTGATCCGGCCGCACTGGGCGCCGGCGCTGCCGAAGGAGGCACGCACGATCCGCGAGGACGACGGTTCGGCCGGGCTGCGCTCGCTCGGCGTCCTGCTGGTGGCGTCGGTGGCCTGCGCCGTGCTGTTCGCCAAGACCCGGCCCGCAAGCGTCCCGACCGACGAGATGATCGTCACCTCGATGTGCGTCGGCGTCGGCGTGGCCTTCGTGCTCGCGGTGCTGAACCGCGTGACCCGGCTCGGCCTGCTGTCGCGCATGGCCGAGCGGGTGACCTTCGTGCTGATCCCGCCGCTCGGCTTGATCTTCCTGGTGCTCGGCACGATCTTCCTCGGCGTGGCCACGCCAACCGAAGGCGGCGCGATGGGCGCGACCGGCGCGCTGGCCCTGGCGCTGGCCCGCCGGCGCATCGGCCTGAGGCTGTTGCGCCAGGCGATGGACTCGACGATGAAGCTGTCGTCCTTCGTGCTCTTCATCCTGATCGGCTCGACCGTGTTCAGCCTGTCGTTCCAGGGCGTGGACGGCCAGAAGTGGGTCGAGCACCTGTTGACCAGCCTGCCCGGCGGCCAGCTCGGCTTCCTGATCGTCGTCAATATCCTGATCTTCTTCCTCGCCTTCTTCCTCGACTTCTTCGAGCTGTCGTTCATCGTCATCCCGATGATCGGGCCGGTGGCCGACAAGCTTGGCATCGACCTGGTGTGGTTCGGCGTGCTGCTGGCGGTGAACATGCAGACCTCGTTCATGCACCCGCCGTTCGGCTTCGCGCTGTTCTACCTGCGCAGCGTTGCGCCGCACGAGGACTACAAGGACAAGCTCACCGGCAGGCTGATCGCAAAGGTGACCACCGGCGAGATCTACTGGGGCGCCGTGCCCTTCGTGCTGATCCAGGTCTTCATGGTCGGCCTGATCATTGCGTTCCCGGCGCTGGTCTCACGCGACCTGGCCAAGGAAGGCACGATCGACACCGACAAGGCCTTCCAGGAAATGCGCATCCAGCAGCAAGCCGCCGACAAGTCCGACAACGCCGCGTCGGTCCCGGCCGCCGCGTCGGCTCCGTCGGCCGACACGCCGGAGAAGAAAGAAGATCCGATGAGCGGTCTGCTCGATGAGATCAAGAAGGACCAAGGCACCAAGAAGCCCTGAGCGGATTCACCCCGACCGGCCGCTCGCCAGCGATGGCGAGCGGCCGGTCTTCTTGCGATTGATGTTTTCGTATTTCGCGACAAACCACGATCCCGTTCGCACTGAGCTTGTCGAAGTGCCGCACCGAGGGGCGCGCAGGCTCCCTTCGACAGGCTCAGGGCGATCGGAAATACAGGCTCAGCCCGAACGGAGCTGGGTGTGTCGTGCTTTTGGAAGTCTCAATGGATCCAGCGGAACGCCAGGATGGCCACCAGCGTCGGGCCGAGCGCCGCGACGAACAGCCAGACCGCATTGATGCTGGCGTCGCGGAAGCCACCCCGCAGGATCGAGAAGCCGGCAGGGTTCGGTGCGTTCGCGATGACGGTCAGCCCACCGCCCGTCACCGCGCCTGCGACGAGCGCGTACTTGAAGTCGTCGGTCAGGCCCTCCACCAGCGAGCCCAGATAGGTCAGCGCGGCGTTGTCGGTGACCGCGGTCAGCGCGGTGGCGCCGTAGTACACAGCGCTCGCGCTCATCGAAGTGAGCATCTGTTGCAGCCACCACTGCTGCTGCCCGCCGAGCACGACCAGACCCGCCAGGAAGAAGGCCACCAGCAAGGCTTCACGCAGGATGAGGACGTCGTGGTGGCGGGGATAGGCGGCGCTGTACCCGATGAAGAACAGTAGCAGCCCCATGAAGATCGCGGGGTGGTGGGCGAACACGACGATGCCCAGCAGAAAGATCGCACTCACCAGCATGGCGCTGAACGGCGCTCCGGCGCGCTCCTCGGGCACCTCGTCCCGGGTCGAGCGCAGGATCTCGCGCCCGAACAGCAGCGCCACTGCCGCAGCGTTGATGAAGACCGCCAGCGCCGCGCGCCAGCCGAAGTGGGACAGCATGTATGCGACGTCCCAGTTCCACTTGGCGGCGACCATCAGCACCGGCGGCGCGGCAAACGAGGTGAGCGTGCCGCCGATGGAGACATTGACGAATAGCACGCCGATCGTGGCGTACTTGATTCGCTCTGCCATCGGGGCGGTGAAGATGCGCTCGCGCAGCATCAGCGCCGCCAGTGTCATCGCACCCGGCTCGGTGATGAACGAGCCCAGCAAAGGGATGACCGACAGCGCCAGGAAGTAGATCGCCAGCGCGCGCCGCATCGGCAGAAGGCGCGCGAGTGCCTTCACGATCAGGGTCGACAGCTGCAGGATGGGCCTGCTTCCGGCGACCACCATGATGGCGAATACGAACAGGGGCTCGGTGAAGTTGCGGCTGTCGACGTAGGCAATGGCCTGATCCTTGCCGGCCACCACCAAGGTGAACAGCACCAGGACCAGCGCCCAGAAGCCGAACACGACTTCGACCTCGCCCAGCAGATGGAAGGTGCCCTCGTGGCTCGGATAGCGATGCGCCAGTCGCTCGAAAAGCGCGGTAGAGAAGGTGTGCACTAGCGCCACGGCGAAGATGATGGCTCCGCCAAGCTGAACGGTGGTGGGGTTCATGGTTTGAATTTTCTTCGATGTTTCAGAGTTTTCCGGTGCGGCGACAATGGGCGTCGTCTCCGCCGTGCCTGCCATGTCTGTCCCAGCCTTCCGCGTGCTCTCGGTGATTCCGCCGATGACGCAGCTCAATACGCCGTACCCGTCGACCGCCTACCTGACCGGCTTTCTGCGCTCGCGCGGGGTCGATGCGGTGCAGGAGGACCTGGCGCTCGGGCTGGTGCTGAAGCTGTTCTCGGCCGAGGGACTGCTCGGCGTGCGCGAGTGCATAGCCACGCTGCCGGTTGACAAACGATCGGCGCCGGTGAACCTCTTCATCGATCGCTTCGACATCTATCGCTCGACGATCGCGCCGACGCTCGCGTTCCTGCAGGGCCAGGACCCGACGCTCGCACATCGCATCAACACCCGCGGCTTCCTGCCCGAAGGCCCGCGCTTCGCATCGCTCGATGTCTACGTCGACGAAGACGGCGGCGATCCGCTCGCCTGGGCCTTCGGCGCACTCGGCCTGCAGGACCGCGCGCGCCACCTCGCCACGCTGTACCTGAACGACCTGGCCGACGTACTGCGCGACGCGGTCGACCCGCGCTTCGAGTTCGTTCGCTACGCCGAATCGCTGGCGCAGAGCCAGCCCACCTTCGAGCCGCTGGCGCAGGCGCTGGCGGCGCCGCTGAACCTGGTCGACCGCACGCTGCGCGAACTCGCGCTGCAGGCCGTCGAGCGCCATGCGCCCAAGCTGGTGCTGATCTCGGTGCCGTTTCCGGGCAACGTCTACGCGGCGTTTCGCATCGCCCAGGCGATCAAGGCGCACGACCCGACCATCGTCACCGCGCTCGGCGGCGGCTTCGTCAACACCGAGCTGCGCGAGCTGACCGAGCCGCGTGTCTTCGACCACTTCGACTACGTGACGCTCGATGCCGGCGAGCGGCCGCTGCTGGCGCTGTTGGAGCACCTGCAGGGCCGGCGTTCGCAGCAGCGCCTGGTGCGCACCTTCCTGCGCGACAAGGACACGGCGCAAGTGCGCTACGTCAACCTGGTCGAGCCCGAGGTGGCCTTCGACGATGTCGGCACCCCCACCTGGGACGGCCTGCCGCTGACACGCTACCTGTCGCTGCTGGACATGCTCAACCCGATGAACCGGCTCTGGTCCGACGGGCGCTGGAACAAGCTGACGGTGGCGCACGGTTGTTACTGGAAGAAGTGCAGCTTCTGCGACGTGAGCCTGGACTACATCTCGCGCTACGAAGCGGCGACCGCGTCGACGCTGGTCGACCGCATCGAAGCCATCGTCAACGAGACCGGCCAGACCGGGTTCCATTTCGTCGACGAGGCCGCGCCACCCAAGGCGCTGAAGGCACTCGCCGAGGAACTGCAACGGCGCAAGCTGAAGATCTCATGGTGGGGCAACATCCGTTTCGAGAAATCCTTCTCGCCCGAGCTGTGCGAGCAGCTGGCCGCGAGCGGCTGCATCGCGATTTCGGGCGGTCTCGAAGTGGCGTCCGACCGCTTGCTGACCTTGATGAAAAAAGGCGTCTCGGTCGAACAGGTGGCGCGCGTGACCCGTGCGTTCGCCGACGCCGGCATCCTGGTCCATGCCTACCTGATGTACGGATTCCCGACCCAGACCGTGCAGGACACGGTCGATGCGCTCGAGTACGTGAGACAGCTCTTCGAGGCCGGCTGCATCCAGTCGGGCTTCTTCCACCGCTTTGCCTGCACGGTGCACTCACCCGTCGGCAAGAACCCGCAGGCCTACGGCGTGACGCTGCAGCCCTTGCCGCCGGTGAGCTTTGCGATGAACGACATCGGCTTCGTCGACCCGACCGGCGTCGACCACGACCTGATGGGCACTGCGCTGCGCAAGGCGATCTACAACTACATGCACGGCATCGGGCTCGAGCAGGATGTTCGAAGCTGGTTCCCGGTCAAGGTGCCACGCTCGACAGTGTCGCGGCACCGCATCGCAAAAGCGTTGGCGTAAGAAAGAAGGGCCCTACACAACGGGGCCCTCCGCTGTCTTTACTCGCGTCATCCCGGCGAACGCCGGGATCCACTGGCCCGACGGCCCACGAGCGTATGTCCACCGCGCGGAGTCTGAACGAGTGGATACCGGCGTTCGCCGGTATGACGGCCGGGTGGGTTTACAGCTTTTGTGCCTGCATGAAGTCGTCGAAGCCCGCTTCGGTGAACCGGAACCACAGGTTCGCGTCGCGCCGGAACGCCGAATAGTCTTCGTAGATCTTCTTCCACGAAGGGTTGCTGGCACTCAGTTCACCGTACAGCGCCATCGCTTCCTTGAACGCACCTTCCATCACATCCTTCGGGAAGCGGAACAGCTTGGTGCCGGCACCCACCAGCGTCTTGAGCGCGGCCGGGTTGCGCGCGTCGTAGCGGGCCTGCATGTCGACGTGGGCGTGCGAGGCTGCCGTCTCGAGCATGGCCTTGTACTCGGGCGTCAAGGTGTCCCAGGCTTTGCTGTTGACGTACAGCGACAGCTGCGGGCCGCCTTCCCACCAGCCGGGGTAGTAATAGTTCGGCGCGACCTTGTTGAAGCCGAGCTTCAGGTCGTCGTACGGGCCCACCCACTCCGCCGCGTCGATCGTGCCCTTTTCGAGCGCCTGGTAGATCTCGCCGCCCGGGATGTTCTGCGGCACGCCGCCGATGCGTGCCAGCACCGCACCGCCGAAGCCGCCGATGCGCATCTTCAGGCCCTTGATGTCCGCCAGCGACTTGATTTCCTTGCGGTACCAGCCGCCCATCTGCGCGCCGGTGTTGCCCATCGGGAAGTTCACGATGTTGTACTTGGCGTAGTACTCGCGCGTCAGCTTCAGGCCGTTGCCTTCGTACATCCAGGCCGTCATCTGGCGGCTGTTCAGGCCGAACGGGATCGCGCAGTCGAGCGCGAAGGTCGGGTCCTTGCCGAAGAAGTAATACGGTGCGGTGTGCGCGAGCTCGACCGTGCCGCCCTGCACGCCGTCGACCACGCCGAACGGCGGCATCAGCTCGCCGCCGGCATGCACCGAGATCTGGAACTTGCCGCCCGACATCGCGCCGACCTGCTTCGCGAACACTTCCGCCGCGCCGAAGATGGTGTCGAGCGATTTCGGAAAGCTCGACGCGAGGCGCCAGCGGATGTTCGCCTGGGCATGCACGATGGCCGGCGCAACGCCTGCTGCCAGCACGCCGGCCAAGCCGGCGCCGTGAACGAAGGAACGACGTTGCATGATTATTTCTCCTGTGGATGACGCTGAAAAAATCAGTTCGCGCCGAATTCTAGGAGGGGGGGCATGGCGCTTCACCGGGATTTACCCGTGCGCAAAAACCAGTGCCGCCCGCGGGGTGCGCGGACGCTACGAGCCGGCGATCTTCATGCGCTCGATCAGCACCGAAGCGATCGTCTTGCCGCCCAGCGTGTAGCTGTCGGCGCCGACCGCGACGATGCCCTTCAGCATGTCGCGCATGTTGCCGGCGATCGTGATCTCGTGCACCGGGTAGGCGATGCGCCCGTTCTCGACCCAGAAGCCGGCCGCACCGCGCGAGTAGTCGCCGGTCACGTAGTTGACGCCCTGCCCCATCAGCTCGATGACGAACAGGCCGCGGTCGAGCTTGCGCAGCATCGCGTCGAGGTCGTCGCCGGGCGCCGTCAAGCGGCTTTGCAGCGTGAGGTTTTGCGACCCACCGGCATGCCCGGTCGTCTTCATGCCGAGCTTGCGTGCTGAATAGCTCGACAGGAAGTAGCCCTGCACGACGCCGGCCTTGACCACGTCGCGCTCGCGCGTGACCACGCCTTCGTCGTCGAACGGCGCGCTGCCCTTGCCGCGCAGCCGGTGCGGGTCTTCGTGGATGTCGAGGTGATCGGGCAGCACCCGCTTTCCCAGCGACTCGAGCAGGAAGCTCGACTTGCGGTACAGCGCGCCGCCACTCGTCGCCTGCACATAGGCGCCGAGCAGGCCGGCAGCGACCGTCGACTCGAACAGCACCGGCACTTCGCAGGTCGCAATCTTGCACGACTTCAGGCGCGACAGCGCACGCTCCGCGGCGTAGCGGCCGACCGCCTCGGGCGCGGCCAGGTCACCGGGCGCGCGCATCGAGCTGTACCAGGCGTCGCGCTGCATGTCGTCGCCGTTCTTGCCCGGCACCGATGCGATCGGCGCGACCGACAGCGAATGGCGCGAGCTCGCATAACCGCCGCGAAAGCCGCGTGAGTTGCCGGCGAAAAAGTGCGACTGCTGGGCCGAGATGCCGGCGCCTTCGGAATTGGTGATGCGGCGGTCGACCGCGAGCGCCGCCTGCTCGCAGCGCTTGGCGATCTCGACCGCGCCCTCGGCATCGATGGCCCAGGGATGAAAGAGGTCGAGGTCGCGTGCCGCCGCCTCGCCGCGCGCCAGGTCCTGCTCTTCGGGCAGGCCGGCGGCCGGGTCCTCGGCGGTGAAACGCGCGATGTCGTAGGCGGCGCGCACCGTCTGCTCGAGCGCGGCGCGCGAAAAGTCCGAGGTGCTCGCGTTGCCGCGGCGTTGCCCCAGGTAGACCGAAACACCCATCGACTTGTCGCGGTTGCGCTCGACGTTTTCGATCTCGCCCTTGCGCACCGACACCGACAGCCCGACCCCTTCGGACACCTCGATACCGGCGTCGCTCGCGCCGAGCGACGTCGCGAAGCCGAGCGCGTCGTCGACCAGTTGCTGGAACTGCGCGCGCGAATAGGCGAAACCGGAGTTGGCCGAGGGGCCTGGCTTTGCGGGGGTGTCGGGCATGTGGGGTGCGGGTGTGGGAGCCGCGGCTATCATACCCAGCACACCCACACAAGGCCCATGCGAGCACCCCGTTCCCCTGCCGACGACGATGCGCCACCGGTCGAGCTCGAGTTCGACCGGCCGAGCAAGACGCAGCTCAAGAAGGCTTCGCACGACCTGCAGGACCTGGGCGAGGCGGTGGTCGCACTGCCCGAAGACCGGCTCGCCGGCTTGCCGATCGATGAGCCGTTGCTCGACGCGATCCGCGAATACAAGCGCACCCGCACCCACGAAGGCAAGCGGCGCCAGATGCAGTACATCGGCAAGCTGATGCGCCGCGCCGACCCCGAGCCGCTGCGCGAGGCGGTGGCGGCGATGGCGCTCGGGCGCGCGAAGGACGCGTTGGCCCTGCACGAAGCCGAACATTGGCGGGTCGAGCTGATCGCGAGCGACGACGCGCTGACACGCTGGACCGCGGAACATCCGGACAGCGATCTGCAGCAGTTGCGCAGCCTGATCCGTGCGGCGCGCAAGGACGCGTCGGCCGTGCCTGAGCAGCGCAGCGGCAAGGCGTTTCGCGAGCTGTTCAAGTTCATCCGCGAGCATGCCGGACATGAGTGATTTCGACCCTTTGCGAATCGGCGTCGTGTCGGTCAGCGACCGGGCGTCCAGCGGCGTCTACGAGGACAAGGGCATCCCCGCGCTAAGGGACTGGCTGCAACGCGCCGTGCGCAACCCGATCGAGTGGGAAACGCGGCTGATCCCCGACGAGCAGGACGGCATCAGCGCGGCGCTGCGCGAGCTGGTCGACGTGGCGGGCTGCAACCTGGTGCTGACGACCGGCGGCACCGGCCCGGCCCCACGCGACGTGACGCCAGAGGCAACCTTGGCCGTGGCCGACAAGGTGATGCCGGGTTTCGGCGAGCAGATGCGCCAGATCAGCCTGCACTTCGTCGCCACCGCGATCCTGTCGCGCCAGGTTGCGGTGATCCGCGGCAAGGCGCTGGTCATCAACCTGCCAGGGCAGCCCAAGTCGATTGCGGAGACCCTCGAAGGGCTGCCGAATGCACAGCCGCCGGTGCACGGCATCTTCGCGGCGGTGCCGTATTGCGTCGACCTGATCGGCGGGCCGTACATCGAATGCGATGCGGCGGTGTGCAAGGCGTTTCGGCCGAAGTCGGCGATTCGGGCAAGGTAGCCACCCCAACCGGTGTCATACCGGCGAACGCCGGCATCCACTGTGGCGGACGCTCTGGATCCCGACTTTCGTCGGGATGACCCAGGTGAGCGTCATACCGGCGAACGCCGGTGTCCACGGGTGGCGGACACTCTGGATCCCGGCATTCGCCGGGATGACATCGAGAGGCATCGCCTCTCGATGTCACTTCATCAACTGATTCAACTTCTCCGCGTCGAAGTCTTCGGTCTTCTGCGCATCGCTGGGCACGCAGTCGTCCGTCTTGGCGACCGACAGCTTCTCGATCGCCTTCCACAGCAGCGCAATCTGGTGCTCGTGACCCCCGGTGTGGTCGATCAGCCCCTTCATCGCCTGCGCGACCGGGTCGTCCCCCAGCGTCACACCATAAGCCGTGAACCCGCGCGGCGCCGCCGGCGCTTCGCGCGATGCGTCCGGCTCGATGATGCGCGCCGGAATGCCCACTGCCGTCGCGCCCGGCGGCACCGGTTTGAGCAGCACCGCGTTGGCCCCGACCCGCGCGCCGTCGCCGACCGTGAAGCCGCCCAGCACCTTCGCGCCCGAGCTCACCACCACGCCGCGCCCGAGGGTCGGATGCCGCTTGGCGCCCTTGTACAGCGAGGTGCCGCCCAGCGTCACGCCCTGGTAGATCGTGCATTCGTCACCGATCTCGGCCGTCTCGCCGACCACGATGCCCATGCCGTGGTCGATGAAGACGCGCCGGCCTATCGTCGCGCCGGGGTGGATCTCGATGCCGGTGAAAAAGCGCGACAGGTTCGAGATGAAACGCGCCGACCAGTGAAAGCCATGGGTCCAGCAACTGTGCGCCCAGCGGTGCAGCACCAGCGCGTGCAGGCCCGGGTAACAGGTGAGCACCTCCCACGTCGACCGCGCGGCGGGGTCGCGTTCGAGGATGCAGGCGATGTCTTCACGCAGGCGTTGGAACATCGAACCAGTTTATCCGTTGCCCTTGGCGCCTGCAGGCCGGGCCGCCATGGCCCTCGCGATGCCGCGCAGGATGTGCACCTCCTCCTGCGTCAACTGAGCCCGGTTGGCGAGCTGGTTCAGGCGCGGCATCAGCTTCTTCGGCGCTTCGGGGTCGAGGAAGCCGATCTCCTGCAAGGCGCTTTGCCAATGCGCCAGCAGGCCCTGCACCGCCGCGCCGTCGGCCCACTGCGGCTCGGCGGTGCGCGGTTCGACGCCGAAGCCGCCGATCGCCTGGCGCCAGTCGTAGGCGATCAGCTGCACCGCCTGCGCCAGGTTCAGCGAGCCGTAGTCGGGGTGGGTGGGGATGCTCAGGCAGGCGTGGCAGCGGTAGACGTCGTCATTGCTCATGCCGAAACGTTCCGAGCCGAACACAAAGGCGACACGATGAGCCTGCGGCGCGAGCGTGGCGAACAGCTCGCGCGGGGCCTGGGTCGGCGGGCCGAAATCACGTGGCGTCATCGCGGTGGCGCAGATGTAGCTGATGCCGTCCAGCGCCTCGGCCAGCGAGCCCACCACACGTGAGCGCGCCAGAACCTCGGTGGCGCCGCTCGCCATCGCCAGCGCGTCGGCATGTTGCAAAACGTCGGGGTAGCGCGGCGCGACCAGCACCAGGTCGCCGAAGCCCATCACCTTCATCGCGCGTGCGGCAGATCCCACGTTTCCGGGATGGCTGGTGTTGACGAGGATGAAGCGTGTCGGGTCGGTTGGCATGGCTGGCGGGTAAAATCGGCATTATCCGCAGCGGGTTCTCCGCTGCGACGCTCTTTCCCCCTGCCGGTCCACGTCTCCCCCAAGGTTGCCCCATGTCGCAAGCGCTTCATCCCATGCTCAACATCGCCGTCAAGGCGGCGCGCGCGGCGGGGTCCATCATCAACCGGGCCGCACTGGACCTGGACCTGCTGAAGGTCAACACCAAGGCGCCGAACGACTTCGTCACCGAAGTCGACCAGGCCGCCGAACAGGCCATCATCGAAACACTGCTCACGGCCTACCCGGGCCACGGCATCCTGGCCGAAGAGTCGGGCCGCGCGCATGGCGCGAAGGACAGCGACTACGTCTGGATCATCGATCCGCTGGACGGCACCACCAACTTCATCCACGGCTTCCCGGTCTACGCGGTGTCGATCGCGCTCGCGTTCCGCGGCCAGGTGCAGCAGGCCGTCGTCTACGACCCGACCCGCAACGACATGTTCTACGCGTCCAAGGGCCGCGGCGCGTTCGTGAACGACAAGCGCCTGCGCGTTTCCAAGCGGACCCGCCTCGCGGAGTCGCTGATCGGCACCGGCTTCCCGTTCCGCAAGGGCGACAACTTCAAGCGCTACGTGCAGATGTTCGAAGCGGTGATGCAGAACTGCGCGGGGCTGCGCCGCCCCGGCGCCGCCGCACTCGACCTGTGTTACGTCGCGGCCGGCTACTACGACGGCTTCTTCGAGACCGGCCTGAACCCATGGGACATCGCAGCCGGCTCGCTGCTCATCACCGAAGCCGGCGGCCTGATCGGCAACTTCACCGGCGAGGCCGACTACCTGTACCAGCGCGAAGTCGTCGCCGGCTGCCCGAAGATCTATGGCCAGCTGGTGCAGATCCTCGGGCCCTACTCGCGCGCCATCAAGGCCGACGAGGCGCCGCACCACGAAGCGGCGGTGCTCACCCCCGAAGCGGCCCTGATCGCCAGCGCCGAAGCGCCGAAGAAGAAGGGCCCCGTGCGCATCAGGAAGTCCGATCTCGGCGGCAAGGACGACGCGCCCTTCTGATGCGCGCCATGGCCGACACTCCGTCCGCCGCAGGCGCCGACCTGAGCGCCCACACGCCGATGATGCAGCAGTACCTGCGCATCAAGGCCGAGCACCCCGAAACGCTGGTGTTCTACCGGATGGGCGACTTCTACGAGGTCTTTTTCGACGACGCGCGGCGCGCCAACAAGCTGCTCGACATCACGCTGACCTCGCGCGGCCAGAGCGCCGGCCAGCCGGTGGTGATGGCTGGCGTGCCGGTTCATTCGCTCGACAGCTACCTCGCCAAGCTCATCAAGCTCGGGGAAGCGGTCGCGATCTGCGAACAGGTCGGCGACGTCGCGACCGCCAAGGGCCCGGTCGAGCGCAAGGTGGTGCGTGTCGTCACGCCGGGCACCGTCACCGACACCGAGCTGCTTGCCGACAAGAGCGATGCGCTGCTGCTGGCAGTGGCCAGCAAGACGCAGCGCGGCAACACGACCTACGGGCTCGCCTGGCTCGGCCTGTCGAGCGGCCAGCTCGGCCTGACCGAATGCGACGAGCGCGAGCTACCCGGCTGGCTGGCGCGCCTGAACGCCGCGGAGGCGCTGGTCGACCGCGACGCGGTTCCGGCTGCGCTTTCGCAGTCGCGCATCGCGATCACGCACCGCCCGGCCTGGCAGTTCGAGGCTGCGCTCGGCCGGCGCAAGCTGTGCGAGCAACTGCGCGTGGCGACGCTCGCCGGCTTCAACGCGCAGGAGCTCGACTGCGCGCAGGCCGCGGCCGCCGCGCTGCTGAGTTATGCCGAGCACACCCAGGGCCAGGCGCTGCGCCACGTGCGCCAGTTGCAGGTCGAACGGGCGAGCGCGCTGCTCGACCTGCCGCCGATCACGCACCGCAACCTCGAGCTCACGCAGACGCTGCGTGGCGAAGATTCGCCCACGCTGCTGTCGCTGCTCGATACCTGCCGCACCGGCATGGGCAGCCGGGCACTGCGCCAGTGGCTGACCCACCCGCTGCGCGAACGCACGGTCGCGAGCCAGCGCCACGACGCGCTCGAAGTGCTGATGCAAAGCGGGGTCGATGCGCTGCGCGAGGCGCTGCGCGGCGTCAGCGACGTCGAGCGCATCACCGCGCGTGTTGCATTGCGCCAGGTCCGCCCGCGCGAGCTGACAGGGCTGCGCGCCACGCTGCAGGGCCTGCCTGCGCTGCGCGGCCTGGTGCCGTTGCGCAGCGCGGTGCTGCTCGACATGCTGGCCGAGGCGCTGGCGCCGTCGAACGAGATTCAGACACTGTTGAGCGCCGCGATCGCCGACGAGCCGGCTGTGCTCGTGCGCGATGGCGGCGTCATCGCGCCCGGCTTCGACGCCCAGCTCGACGAGCTGCGCGGCATCGCGCAGAACTGCGACGCCTTCCTGCTCGACCTGGAGGCGCGCGAACGCACACGCACCGGCATCCCCAACCTGCGGGTGCAGTTCAACAAGGTGCATGGCTTCTACATCGAGGTCACGCAAGGCCAGGCCGACAAGGTGCCGCTCGACTACCAGCGGCGCCAGACCTTGAAGAACGCCGAGCGTTTCATCACGCCCGAGCTGAAGGCCTTCGAAGACAAGGCGCTGTCGGCACAGGACCGCTCGCTGGCGCGCGAGAAGCAGCTCTACGAGCAGCTGATCGACCAGTTGCAGACCCACCTCGAAGAGCTGTCGGGTCTGGCGCGCGCGCTCGCCAGCCTGGACACGCTCGCGTGCCTGGCCGAACGTGCGCTGACCCTCGGCTGGTGCCGCCCGCAGTTCGTGCGCGAACCCTGCATCACGATCGAAGCCGGCCGCCATCCTGTCGTCGAAGCGCGCCTGGCAGAGACCGGCGGCGGCAACTTCATGCCCAACGACTGCCGGCTCGACGCGAACCGCAAGATGCTCGTCATCACCGGCCCCAACATGGGGGGCAAGAGCACCTTCATGCGCCAGGTCGCGCTGATCGCGCTGCTGGCCGCGATGGGCTCGTTCGTGCCGGCGCGGGCCTGCCGGCTCGGGCCGATCGACGCCATCCACACCCGCATCGGCGCGGCCGACGACCTCGCGAACGCGCAGTCGACCTTCATGCTCGAGATGACCGAGGCGGCGGCGATCCTGCATTCGGCGACCGAGCAGTCGATCGTGTTGATGGACGAGATCGGCCGCGGCACCTCGACCTTCGACGGCCTGGCGCTGGCCGGCGCCATCGCCTCGCACCTGCACGACAAGAACCGCGCCTTCACGCTGTTCGCGACCCACTACTTCGAGCTGACGCGCTTCCCGGTCAAGCACGACCGCGCGCTCAACGTGCATGTGTCGGCCGCCGAGACCGGCGACGACATCGTGTTCCTGCACGACATCCAGCCCGGCCCGGCGAGCCGCAGCTACGGCGTGCAAGTGGCGCGGTTGGCCGGCATGCCCGCGGGCTTGATCCGCCAGGCGCGCGGGACGCTCGAAGCGCTCGAGGAGCAGCAGCAGTCCAGCGAAGCGCAGATCGATCTCTTCACCGTGCCGGCGCCGCTGCCCGAGCGCGACGCATCGGCGGTCGAAGCGGCGCTCGCCGGCATCAACCCCGATATGCTCTCGCCCAAGGAAGCGCTGGACGCGCTGTACCGCCTGCGAAAACTCCAAGAGGGCACGCCATGACCTACTGTGTGGGCATCAAACTCGACGCCGGCCTGGTGTTCCTGTCCGACTCGCGCACCAACGCCGGGCTCGACCAGATCAGCACCTTCCGCAAGATGATGGTCTACGAGAAGCCTGGCGAGCGTTTCATGGTGATGCTGTCGGCCGGCAACCTGTCGATCAGCCAGTCGGTGCGCGAGATCCTGCAGGTCGAAAAGCTCGACAACGGCGACCTGCCGCCGATCACGATCTGGAACGCGACCAGCATGTTCGACGCGGTGCGGGTGCTGGGTAGCGCGGTGCGCCGTGTCTACGAGCAGGACGGGTCGTCGCTGAAGAAGGCAGGGATCGACTTCAACGCAACGATGATCTTCGGCGGGCAGATCGCCGGCGAGGCGATGCGCCTGTTCCTGGTCTACTCGGCCGGCAACTTCATCGAGGCGACCCGCGAAACCTGCTACTTCCAGGTCGGCGAATCGAAGTACGGCAAGCCGGTGCTCGACCGCATGATCACGCCGGCCACGCCGCTCGATGAGGCATCGAAGTGCGCGCTGGTGTCGATGGACTCGACGCTGAAGTCGAACCTGTCGGTCGGCCCGCCGCTGGATTTGCTGGTCTACGAAGCGAATGCCTTGCGCAGCGAGCAGATCATCTGCATCGACGACCAGAACCCGTACTTCCAGATGATCCGCGGCACCTGGGGCCAGCGCCTGCGCCAGGTGTTCGAATCGATCGAAGACCCGCAGTGGACCGGCGGCGACACCCAGTACCCGTTGTGTGTCACTTCGTCGCGCTACGAGCCGATGCGCAAGATCACGCATCCGGGCGAGAAGATCATCTGAACAGCGCTTGCCTATAATCGCGCTTTACCACCACAGCACTTGGAACCCACGTGCTGAAAGCAATGACCAAGTTCGTCTTTGTCACCGGCGGTGTGGTGTCCTCGCTGGGCAAGGGCATCGCGGCTGCATCACTTGCAGCGATCCTCGAATCGCGCGGCCTGAAGGTCACCCTCATCAAGCTCGACCCGTATCTGAATGTTGATCCGGGCACGATGTCGCCGTTCCAGCACGGCGAGGTCTTCGTCACCGATGACGGCGCCGAAACCGACCTCGACCTGGGCCACTACGAGCGCTTCATCACGACGCGGATGAAGAAGGCCAACAACTTCACGACCGGCCAGATCTACAAGAGCGTGCTCGAAAAAGAGCGCCGCGGCGACTACCTCGGCAAGACGGTGCAGGTGATTCCGCACGTCACCAACGAGATCCAGGAGTTCGTCAAGCGCGGCGCGGGCTTGGGCACCGACCACCCGGTCGACGTGGCCATCGTCGAGATCGGTGGCACGGTGGGCGACATCGAGTCGCTGCCCTTCCTCGAAGCGGTGCGCCAGATGAGCCTGCGCATGGGGCCGAACAGCTGCGCCTTCGTGCACCTGACCTACGTGCCGTGGATCGCCGCGGCCGGCGAGTTGAAGACCAAGCCGACCCAGCACACGGTGCAGAAGATGCGCGAGATTGGCATCCAGCCCGACGCGCTTCTGTGCCGGGCCGACCGCGCAATCCCCGACGAGGAGCGCGAAAAGATTTCGCTGTTCACCAACGTGCCCGAATGGGGCGTGATTTCGGTCTGGGACGCCGACACCATCTACAAGGTGCCGCGCATGCTGCACGAGCAGGGGCTCGATGGGCTGATCTGCGACAAGCTGCGCATCAACACCCCGCCGGCCAACCTGAAGCGCTGGGACGAACTGGTGCGCGAGGTCGAACACCCGCAGCGCGAAGTGACGATAGGCATGTGCGGCAAGTACACCGACCTGTCGGACTCGTACAAGTCGCTCAACGAAGCGCTGCGCCACGCCGGCATCCACAACCATGCGCGCGTGAACATCGAGTACGTCGACTCCGAAACGCTGACACCCGACAACGTCGACCAGCTCGAACGCTTCGACGCGATCCTGGTGCCGGGCGGCTTCGGCAAGCGCGGGGTCGAAGGCAAGGTGCTGACGGCGCAGTACGCGCGTGAGCACAAGGTGCCCTACCTCGGCATCTGCCTGGGCATGCAGGTCGCGACGATCGAGTTCGCGCGCCACAAGGCCGGGCTGCCGGATGCGAACAGCACCGAGTTCGACCCGTCGTCGACCCAGCCGGTGATCGCGCTGATCGAAGAATGGCAAGACGCCGACGGCTCGATCCAGAAGCGCAACGCGCAGTCCGACCTGGGCGGCACGATGCGCCTGGGCGCGCAGAGCTCCGACGTGAAGCCCGGCACGCTGGCGCACGAGATCTACGGCAACGTGGTGACCGAGCGGCACCGCCACCGCTACGAGGCCAACGTCAACTACCTCGACCAACTGAGCGACGCCGGCCTCGTGATCTCGGCGCTGACGCAGCGCGAAAAGCTCACCGAAATCGTCGAGCTGCCGCGCGTCGTGCACCCGTGGTTCATGGGGGTGCAGTTTCACCCCGAGTTCAAGTCGACGCCGTGGGGCGGACACCCGCTGTTCAAGTCCTACATCCAGGCCGCGCTCGCGCACCAGGACCAGCGCGCGCCCAAGGTGGAAAAGGTGGCGGCATGACGCTGTCTCGCATCGCCGTCATCCCGGCGAAGGGTGTCATCCCGGCGAAAGCCGGGATCCACTGTGGCCCGACGCGAGTGGATCCCGGCGTTCGCCGGGATGACGGTCTACGAGGGTGTTGCAAATGAAACTCTGTGGCTTCGATGTGGGCATCGCCCAGCCCTTCTTCCTGATCTCCGGCCCCTGTGTCGTCGAGTCCGAGCAACTGCAGATGGACGTGGCCGGGCGGCTCAAGGAGATCACCTCGGCGCTCGGCATCCCGTTCATCTTCAAGAGCAGCTACGACAAGGCCAACCGCTCCAGCGGCACCTCGTTTCGCGGCCCCGGCATGGACAAGGGGCTCGAGATCCTGGCCAAGGTCCGGCGTGAGCTGAAGGTGCCCATCCTGACCGACGTGCACAGCGAGTCCGAGATCGGCGCGGTCGCGGCGGTCGTCGACGTGCTGCAGACACCCGCCTTCCTGTGCCGCCAGACCGACTTCATCCGCGCTGTCGCCCAGTCGGGCAAGCCGGTCAACATCAAGAAGGGCCAGTTCCTCGCGCCGGGCGACATGAAGAACGTGATCGACAAGGCGCGCGCCGCAGCGCGCGAAAAGGGCCTGTCGGAGGACAGCTTCATGGCCTGCGAACGCGGCGCGAGCTTCGGCTACAACAACCTGGTGAGCGACATGCGCTCTCTGGCGATCATGCGCGAAACCGGCGCGCCGGTCGTGTTCGACGCGACCCATTCGGTGCAGCTTCCGGGCGGCCAGGGCACGAGCTCGGGCGGGCAGCGCGAGTTCGTTCCGGTGCTGGCGCGCGCGGCGATCGCGGTCGGCGTCGCGGGGGTGTTCATGGAAACCCACCCCGACCCGGCGAATGCCCTGAGCGACGGGCCGAATGCGGTGCCGCTCAAGCACATGAAGGCGCTGCTCGAACAACTGCTGTCGATCGACCGCGTCGTCAAGTCGCAGCCGCTTCTGGAAAACGACTTCTCCTGCTGAGACAGACCATGCCGAGCGCCTACATCATCGCCAACGTGCATGTCTCGAACCCCGAGCAATATGCGCAGTACCGCGAGCTCGCCGGCGTCGCGATGAAGGCGCACGGCGCCGAAGTCTGCGTGCGCGGCGGCGCGATGCAGGTGCTCGAAGGCGACTGGCAGCCCGAACGGGTGGTGGTGCTGAAGTTCGCGTCGGTCGAGAAGGCCCGCGAGTTCTACGACTCGGCCGAGTATCAAAAGGCCATCAAGGCGAGAGAAGGCGCGTCGGTGATGCGCATGATCATCGTCGAAGGGGTCTGACGGTGGTAGCTCGTACCGCGCCGTAACCGATTCCGCGGCATCATCCATCCCGCACAAATCCCCGCAAACCTGGAGTAACCCTGAATGAGCGCCATTGTTGACATCGTCGGCCGAGAGATCCTCGACAGCCGCGGCAACCCGACCATCGAATGCGACGTGCTGCTGGAGTCCGGCACGATGGGCCGCGCGGCGGTACCGTCGGGCGCCTCGACCGGCTCGCGCGAAGCGATCGAGCTGCGCGACGGCGACAAGAGCCGCTACGGCGGCAAGGGCGTGCTGAAGGCGGTCGAACACGTCAACACCGAGATCAGCGAAGCGGTGCTCGGGCTCGACGCGTCCGAGCAGGCCTTTCTCGACCGCACGCTGATCGACCTCGACGGCACCGAGAACAAGAGCCGGCTCGGCGCCAACGCGACGCTCGCGGTCTCGATGGCCGTCGCTCGTGCCGCGGCCGAAGAAAGCGGCCTGCCGCTCTACCGCTACTTCGGCGGCTCGGGCGGAATGATGATGCCGGTGCCGATGATGAACGTCATCAACGGCGGCGCGCATGCCAACAACAGCCTGGACCTGCAGGAGCTGATGATCATTCCGGTGGGCGCACCGAGCTTTCGCGAAGCGGTGCGTTACGGCGCCGAGGTGTTCCATGCGCTGAAAAAGATCATCGACGAAAAGGGCATGAGCACGGCGGTCGGCGACGAAGGCGGCTTCGCCCCCAGCGTCGCGAGCCATGAAGCGGCGATCCAGCTGATCCTGCAGGCGATCGACAAGGCCGGCTACCAGGCTGGTGAGCAGATCGCGATCGGCCTCGACTGCGCGGCCAGCGAGTTCTACAAGGACGGCAAGTATGTGCTGAGTGCCGAAGGCCTGACGCTGTCGGCGCCCGAGTGGACCGACATCCTCGCGACCTGGGTCGACAAGTACCCGATCATCAGCATCGAAGACGGCATGCACGAGGGCGACTGGGACGGCTGGAAACACCTGACCGAGCGGCTCGGCAGCAAGGTGCAGCTGGTCGGCGACGACCTGTTCGTCACCAACACCAAGATCCTGAAGGAAGGCATCGACAAGCGCGTCGCCAACTCGATCCTGATCAAGATCAACCAGATCGGCACGCTGACCGAAACCTTCGCCGCGATCGAGATGGCCAAGCGCGCCGGCTACACCGCCGTCATCAGCCACCGCTCGGGCGAAACCGAAGACTCGACCATCGCCGACATCGCGGTCGGCACCAACGCCGGCCAGATCAAGACCGGCTCGATGAGCCGCAGCGACCGCATCGCCAAGTACAACCAGCTGCTGCGCATCGAAGAAGACCTCGGCGATGTCGCGACCTACCCCGGCCGCGGCGCGTTCTACAACCTGCGCTAGATGACAGCCCCCACGTCGCTCCTGCCCCCCGAGGGGGCTGAGCCCGGACACGGGTCGTCCAGTGGACGATCCGTGCCTGGCGAAGGGGCGTGGCCGTTGCCACGCCGCGGCCTGCAAGGCCTCAGCCGCCTTGGGGCGGCCCGGCGTCGGCTGAGAGGCTGAGAGTCTTTCGATCATGCCCGCTCATCACGCCAGAAGCCGCCTGCTCGTCGTTGCAAATGCTCGCCATAGCCCGAGCTATGGCTGCGCTTTGCGCCTAGATCAGGCGCCTTCTGGC
>Ga0209515_10000782_pt1 | contig 55469 bp, 47 predicted proteins | sample Subgroupgradi54m_FD_187454 | JGI IMG/M metagenome (GOLD analysis project Ga0209515, IMG submission 187454) | Subsurface groundwater microbial communities from S. Glens Falls, New York, USA - GMW60B uncontaminated upgradient, 5.4 m (SPAdes)... ... | reverse complement strand
CTCGTCGTTGCAAATGCTCGCCATAGCCCGAGCTATGGCTGCGCTTTGCGCCTAGATCAGACGCCTTCTGGCGCGCTGCTCGGGCACGCTCGAAAAACTCTCAGCCTCTGACTCCGGCTGAACCGCTCATGTCCATCCTCTCCACCCGCCCGGCCGACCTGGCCCTCGAACTCCCGGAACTGCCCGTGCAAGTCGGCAAGTACCGCGTGCTGCGCAAGCTGGGCGAAGGCGCCACCAGCGAAGTTTTCCTCTGCCACGACGACTTCAACGATCGCGACGTGGCCGTCAAGCGGGTGCGCGTGCCGACCTCCGACGACCCGGTCGACGGTCGTTATTCGGAGCGCTTCTTCAATGCCGAGGCGGCGCTGGTCGGCCGGCTGCAGCACCCGAACGTGGTGCAGATCTTCGACGCGGTCATCGACCCGCACGAGTCCTACCTGGTCATGGAGTACGTGCCCGGCAGCACGCTGCGCCCGTACTGCCGCGCCGACCAGCTGCTGCCGCTCGAGCTGATCGTCGAGATCGGCTTCAAGTGCGCGATGGCACTCGGTTATGTCTATCGCCAGGGCCTGATCCACCGCGACGTGAAGCCGGCCAACCTGCTGGTGGTGCTGAACAACGGCTCGATCACCGACGTGAAGATCAGCGACTTCGGCAGCGTGCTCAACCTTGCCGCCGACGTGACCCAGGTCTACCGGGTCGGCTCGCTCGCCTACATGTCGCCCGAGCAGCTCGACGGCAGCACGCTCGACTGCCGGGCCGACATGTATTCGCTGGGCGCCGTGCTGTACCACCTGATCGCCGGGCGGCCGCCGTTCGATGCGCAAGTGCAGTCGGCGATGATGAACCAGATCTACAACAACGTGCCGCCGCCGCTGACCGGCGCCCGTTCGGGCCTGGCGCCGGCCGTCGACGAGGTGATCCAGCGCGCGCTGCGCAAGAACCCGCGCGAGCGCTACGAGAGCTGGGACGAGTTCGCGCAGGCGCTGTCGTCGCTGATCGTCAACCACGAGGTGCCGCGGGGCCATCTGCAAGGCGTGCTCGACTCCGAGCGTTTCAACCTGTTGCGCAGCCTGGACTTCTTCACCGACTTCGGCGATGTCGAGCTGTGGGAGGTCGTGCACCGCGCCCGCTGGCAGCGTTTCGCCTTCGGCCATGCGCTGTACCGCAAGGGCGAAGAAGGCAACAGCTTCCACATCATCGGCCAGGGCGAGCTCGAGGTGTTCCGCGACGGCAAGAAGGTGGCGCAGCTCGGCGCCGGTACCTCGGTCGGCGAGATGGCCTACCTGGCACCGAGCCCCGACCTGAAGCGCCACAGCACCGACGTGATCGTGACCGAGCCGACGACGACGATCTCGTTCACGCCCGAGACGCTGGCGCAGCTCAGCCCGAGCTGCCGGCATCACTTCGACGAAGCCTTCATCCGGGTGCTGGTGCGGCGCCTGCACGCTGCCCACGAGGCGCTGGCGCACCCGCGGCGCATTCTCTGAGCTGTAGGCCGGCACCCACGCCGGCGCGTTGTCATCGAGCAGGGCGCGTGCTTCAATGCGCGGCTGCACCCCTTCACCCCAGGAGAAACTCGATGAAACAACTGATCACAGTTCTGGCCCTGGCCGCGGCCGCCTTCTCGATGTCGGCCCAGGCCGCTTCGCACACCGGCGCCGCGCCGATGGCCGCCGAGCCGACCAAGCAGCAAAACAAGATGGGCAGCTGCAGCGCCGACTTCAAAGCCACCGGCAAGCCCGGCGGCGAGCGTCAGGCCTTCATGAAGGAATGCCTGAAGAAAGAAACCGACGCGAAGACCGCGCAGCAGACCAAGATGAAGACTTGCAATGCCGACGCCAAGGGCAAGAAGGGCGACGAGCGCAAAGCCTTCATGAAGGAGTGCCTGAGCAAGTAGCTCAGCCGCCGCCCGCGGCGGCCCAGTACGCCGGGTCGCCGTAGCTGTGCTTCAGGAAGTCGATCCACAGCCGTACGCGCAGCGGCAGATGGCGGGCGTGCGGGAACACCGCGAAGATGCCGTTCGGCGGGGCGGCGAACTCGTCGAGCAGGCTGACGAGCGCGCCGCTCGCGACCTCGTGCTCGACCTCCCAGGTCGAGCGCCACGCGATGCCCATGCCGGCCACGCACCAGTCGTGCAGCACCTGTCCGTCGGCGCAGTCGAGCCGGCCGCGCGGGCGCAGGTGGGTCACCGCGGCGTCGATCGTGAAGGCCCAGCCGCGACTCTGGCTGGCGTCGCTGCTCAGGGTCAGGCATTCGTGGCGGGTGAGCTCGCTCGGATGTTGCGGCCGGCCGGCGCGCTTCAGGTAGGCGGGTGACGCGACACACAGGCGCCGGTTCTCGGCCAGCCGCACGCTGACCAGCGACGAGTCGGGCAGGTCGCCGACGCGCACCGCGCAGTCGACGCCTTCATTGACGATGTCGACCAGCCGGTCGCTCAGGTTCAGCGACAGCGACACGTCCGGGTGCTGGGCCAGGAAACCCGGCACCAGCGGCGCGACATGGCGCCGCCCGAAGCCCGCCGGCGCGGTGATGCGCAAGTGCCCGCTCGCCTTCACGCCGCCGGCGCTGACACTGGCCTCGGCGCTCGCCAGCTCGGCCAGCAGGCGCTGGCAGTCTTCGAGAAAGGCGCTGCCCTCGTGGGTCAGCGAGATGCGCCGTGTGGTGCGCAGCAGCAGCTTGACGCCCAGGCGTTCCTCCAGTGCGTCGATGCGCCGGCCGATCACCGCCGGCGCCACGCCTTCGGACTTCGCTGCCAGGGTCAGGCTGCCTTTGGCGGCGACCGCAACGAACGATTCGATCTGTTTGAGCCGATCCATGGGCGAAGGTTAACAACGCCCGGGACCGGGTGTTGTCATCCCGGCGAACGCCGGGATCCACTGCCGCTTCACCGCGCTTCGCCACAGAGTGGATCCCGGCGTGCGCCGGGATGACGTTCAGCCGTTCAGTCCAGCTTGACGTTGGCCTCGCGCACCGCCGCGCCCCAGCGCGCATGTTCGGCCTTCAGGAAGGCCGCCATCTGCTGCGCCGAGCCGCCCATCGGCGCGCTGCCTTCGGCGAGCAGCTTGGCGATCCGTGTCGGGCTTGGCGAGTGCCTTCTCGACCTCGGCGTTGAGACGCTTGACGACATCGGCCGGAGTGCCCGCCGGCGCGACCAGCGCTCTCCAGTCGGCGGCTTCGAAACCGGCGTAGCCCGACTCGGCGACCGTCGGCACCTCGGGCAACACCGGCACGCGCTTGGCCGAGCTGACCGCGAGCGCACGCAGCTTGCCGGCCTTGATCAGCGGGATTCCGCTTTGCGGCGTCGTGAAGAAGAAGTCGACCTGGCCGCCCATCAGGTCGGTGACGGCCGGGCCGGCGCCCTTGTACGGGATGTGCAGGAACTTGACGCCGGCGCGCTTGCCGAACATCTCGCCGGTCAGGTGGCCGACGGTGCCGTTGCCGGCCGATGCCATCGACACCGCGCCCGGCTTGGCCCTGGCTGCGCCGACCAGGTCGGCGAGCGTCTTGTACGGCGAGCCGGCGTTGACCACCAGCACCACCGGCTGCGACGCGACCAGCGCGACCGGGGTGAAGTCCTTCCGCGCGTCGTAGGGCATCTTCGGGTACAGCGTCGGGTTGATCGCGAGGTTGGCGGTCTGGCCCCATGCCCAGCGTGTAGCCGTCGCGCTTGCTCTTGGCGACCGAGTCCAGGCCGATGTTGCCGCCCGCGCCGGCGCGGTTGTCGACCACCCAGGTCCAACCGGTGGCCGCGCCGATCTTGTCGGCGAGCATGCGCGACACCACGTCGGTGCCGCCGGCGGGCGGGAACGGCACCACCAGCTTGATCGGTTGGTTCGGGTAGGCCTGGGCCCGGGCCGCGGCGGACAGCGCGAGCGCGAGGCTTGCGGCGGCGAGGGTGAGGAAGGGGCGTCGTGCGAATGCGGTCATGTCTGTCTCCGTGAAGATCGAATGGGGGTCATGCGTTGGCGGGTTCGGTGGCTGCGCCGGGACGCGCCGCGGCGGCGCCGATCACGCCGGCCTGGTGCAAGGCGGCGATGTCGGCCGGCGCGTAGCCGAGCTCTGCGAGCAGCGCGTCGGTGTGTTCGCCCAGCTCCGGCGGCGCGGCGCGCAGCGGCAGACGCTGGCCGGCCAGCGTCTGCGGCAGCAGGGGCGTGCGGGTCTGCACCGGCTGGCCGCCGCTGTGGGTGTCGGCCGGCAAGGTGATGGCGGCGAGCCCGCCGGTGGCGTTCAGATGCGAGTCGTCGAACAGGTCCTGCGGGCGCGTGATGCCGCTCGGATCGTCAACGCGATGACGCGGGACGCGGTCGATTCATCGCTCATTGGTCATGAATCAAGAGACATCCGGATAGTTAATCGACACCCGCGTCTGGAATAAAGTCGACCGATGGAAAAATCGGCCACACCGCGCGCGGTCGTCTTCGACGCCTACGGCACCCTGTTCGACGTCTACAGCGTCGCGCTGCTGGCCGAGCAGATGTTTCCCGGGCAGGGCGACGCGCTCAGCGTGCTGTGGCGCGACAAGCAGATCGAATACACCCGGCTCACCTCGATGAGCGGGCAGTACAAGCCGTTCTGGGACCTGACCCGTGCCGGCCTGCGCTACGCCGCGCTGCGCCTCGGGCTGGCACTCGACGCCGCGGCCGAAGACCGCTTGATGAACCAGTACCGGCACCTGAGCGCCTTCCCCGAAAACCTCGACGTGCTGCGCGAGCTGAAGGCGCGCCGCATCCCGAGCGCGATCCTCAGCAACGGCGACCCGCAGATGCTGGCCGTCGCCGTCAAGAGCGCGGGCTTCGAGAGCTACCTCGACCATGTGCTCAGCGTGCACACGCTGCGCAAGTACAAGACCGACCCGGCCGCCTATGCGCTGGCGCCGCAGGCATTCGACCTGGCCGCGAAGCAGATTCTTTTTGTGTCGAGCAACTGCTGGGACGCGATCGGCGCCACCTGGTACGGCTACACCACGCTGTGGGTCAACCGTCACGGCCTGCCGCTGGAACAACTCGATACCGCTCCCACCCGCAGCGGCACCAGCCTGCGCGATGTGCTCGGCTTCTTTCCCTCTTCCTGATTCCCGAACAAAGGTTGACCCCCAATGACTGCACGCACCACCGAACATTCCCTGCAGGTCGCGACCGAGCTGCACCGCTTCATCGAAGACGAGGTGCTGCCCGCGAGCGGCGTCGCGAGTGCCGGCTTCTGGCAAGGCTTCGACACGATCGTGCGCGAGCTGGCGCCGAAGAACATCGCACTGCTGGCCGAACGCGAGCGCCTGCAAAGCGAGCTCGACGCCTGGCACAAGGCGCACCCGGGACCGATTGCCGACATGCCGGCTTACCGCGCCTTCCTCGAGAAGATCGGCTACCTGGTGGCGCAACCCCCCGACGTGAAGGCGAGCACCGCGAACGTCGACGCCGAGCTCGCGCTGCAGGCCGGTCCGCAGCTCGTGGTGCCCATCCTCAACGCACGTTATGCGCTGAACGCCGCCAACGCTCGCTGGGGCTCCTTGTACGACGCGCTCTACGGCACCGACGCGATCCCCGAAACCGATGGCGCCGAAAGGGGCAAGGGCTACAACCCGCTGCGCGGCGCGAAGGTGATCGCCTTCGCACGTGGCGTGCTCGACCAGGCCGCGCCGCTGGCGAGCGGCTCGCATGCGCAGGCTAGCGGCTATCGGGTCGAAGCCGGCCGGCTGATCGTCGCGCTGAAGAGCGGCGGCAACAGCGGACTGGCCGATGCCTCGCAGTTTGTCGGCTACCAGGGCGATGCGGCGGCGCCATCGTCAGTGCTGCTGAAGCACCACGGCCTGCACATCGACATCCGCATCGATCGCAACACGCCGATCGGCCAGAGCGACGCCGCCGGCGTCAGCGACGTGGTGCTCGAAGCGGCGCTGTCGACCATCCTGGACCTCGAGGATTCGGTTGCGGTGGTCGATGCCGAAGACAAGGTGCTCGCCTATTCGAACTGGCTCGGCATCCTGCAGGGCACGCTGACCGAGGAAGTGGCCAAGGGCGGCAAGACCTTCACCCGCGGCCTGAATCCGGACCGCAAGTACAGCGGCGCGGCAGGCCGCGAAGTCACGCTCCACGGCCGCTCACTGATGTTCGTGCGCAACGTCGGCCACCTGATGACCAACCCGGCGATTCTGTACGACGGCGGCAAGGAAATCCCCGAAGGCATCCTCGATGCGGTGGTCACCGTGACGATCGCGATGGTCGACCTGAAGCGGCGCGGCAACTCGCGCAGCGGCTCGATCTACATCGTCAAGCCGAAGATGCACGGGCCGAAGGAAGTGGCGTTCGCGAGCGAGCTGTTCGGCCGTGTCGAAGCACTGCTCGGCCTGCCGGCCAATACCGTCAAGCTCGGCATCATGGACGAGGAGCGCCGCACCAGCGTCAACCTGAAGGCCTGCATCGCCGAGGCCGGCGCGCGCGTGGCGTTCATCAACACCGGCTTCCTCGACCGCACCGGCGACGAGATGCACACCGCGATGCACGCCGGGCCCATGTTCCGCAAGGGCGACATGAAGACCAGCGCCTGGATCCAGGCCTACGAGCGCAGCAACGTGCTGGTCGGCTTGAGCTGCGGCTTGCGCGGCCGGGCCCAGATCGGCAAAGGCATGTGGGCGATGCCCGACCTGATGGCCGCGATGCTCGAACAGAAAATCGCGCACCCGAAGGCCGGCGCCAACACCGCCTGGGTGCCGTCGCCGACCGCCGCGACGCTGCACGCGCTGCACTACCACCAGGTCGATGTGAGCGCCGTTCAGCAAGAGCTCGAGCGCATCGACGCCAATGCCGAGCGCGATGCCATTCTGGCCAAGCTGCTGCAGATCCCGGTGGTCAGCGAAGCGAAGTGGAGCGACGCCGAGATCCAGCAGGAGCTCGACAACAACACCCAGGGCATCCTCGGTTACGTGGTGCGCTGGATCGACCAGGGCGTGGGCTGCTCGAAGGTGCCCGACATCCACAACATCGGCCTGATGGAAGACCGCGCGACCTTGCGCATCAGCAGCCAGCACATCGCCAACTGGCTGCACCACGGCGTGGCGAGCGCCGCGCAGGTCGACAAGACCCTGCAGCGCATGGCCGCGGTGGTCGACGCGCAGAACGCCGGCGACCCGCTGTACAAGCCGATGGCGCCGGAGTTCGAGAAGTCGGCCGCGTTCCAGGCGGCGCGCGAGCTGATCTTCAAGGGGCTGGCGCAGCCGAGCGGGTACACCGAGCCGTTGCTGCATGCGTGGCGCCTGAAGGTGAAGGCGCGGGCACAGCGATAAATCGAGACGGGCAGTTTGACGGTGCAGGATGGCAGTGCATAATCATGCACATGCCTGCACCTTTGGGTCACTGACATGCCTCTTGCCGCCAAGGACATCGTGCCCATCACGACCGCCCGCGCCAAGCTCACCGAGCTCGCAGACCAGGTAGCGCGCACCGGCCAGGGCAAGGTGCTCACGCGCAACGGCGAAAGCTACGTCGCCATCATCACCGCCAGTGACTACGACGAGCTGACTGCCTTCCGCCACGAACAGCACTTGAGCGTTTTGCGTGCCGTGGCCGAAGGGCTGGAAGACATCAACGCAGGGCGCACGATCGATTGGCCGGAGTTTCAACCGCAGCTGCACGCCTTGCGCCAGCGTGTGCGCGAGCAATTCGGTCTGCCGCCTCTGGCGGCACATGAACCCCAGCCAAGGTACGCCACCCGGCCGGCTGGCGACAAGGCCAAGGCTGTCACCAAGGCCCGCAGCGGCGCCGTGAAAAGCAAGCGCAGCTGATGACTGCGCGGGTCGAATTCAGTGTGCGCTTCCTGCGCGCGCTCGACGGCGTCGCGGCGCACTACGCCGAACAGCGACACGCGCACCCCGACGCGGGCGCGGCACTCGACGAGTTCCTGGCGGCGCTCGAAAACGAGGTCGTTCCGTTGTTGCTCGAACAACCTGGACTCGGGTCGGTCGTCTCATTGGAACCGGATGGCTTTGACGACAGCGCGCAAGCCGCTCTGCGCATCGCGCGCGCGACGCGCGGCGCGCGGCCGCTCGCGCGCCAGTGGCGGGTCGGGCCGTTCTGGCTTCTCTACATCGAAATCGACGGCCGGCTGATCCTGCTGTCGGCGCGCCACGAGCGCCAGCGCAACTACCCGTGACATCATGCGGTCCCACGAAGGACACGCATATGTTCGACTACATCGTCATCGGCGGCGGCTCGGCCGGCTGTGTTCTCGCCTCGCGCCTGACTGAAGACCCGGCCGTCAAGGTCTGCCTGCTCGAAGCCGGCGGCAGCGACGCCAGCGTGCTGATCCAGTGCCCCGCAGGCCTCGCGCTGCTGGCCAAGAACGGCCAGGCCAACTGGGCCTTCAACACCGTGCCGCAGCCGGGCCTCAACGGCCGGCGCGGCTACCAGCCGCGCGGCAAGGTGCTCGGTGGCTCGAGCTCGGTCAACGCGATGATCTACGTGCGCGGCCAGCGCGAGGACTACGACCAGTGGGCGGCCGAGGGCAACCCCGGGTGGGGCTTCGACGACGTGCTGCCGTACTTCAAGAAAGCCGAGCACAACGAGCGTGGCGCCGACGCCTTTCACGCCACCGGCGGGCCGCTCAACGTGATGGACCTGCGCAGCCCGAACCGCTTCGGGCCGGTGTTCGTCGAAGCCGGCCGCGAAGCAGGTTTCCCGGTCAACCGCGACTTCAACGGCGCCACGCAGGAAGGTGTCGGGGTCTACCAGGTCACGCACAAGGACGGCGAGCGCTACAGCGCCGCCAAGGCCTACCTGACACCGAACCTCGGCCGGCCCAACCTGCAGGTCATCACCGGTGCGCACACGACCCGCATCCTGCTCGATGGCCAGCGTGCGGTCGGGGTCGAATACCGCCAGGGCGGCGAGTTGAAGCAGGTGCAAGCGAGCCGCGAAGTGCTGCTGAGCGCCGGCGCGGTGCAGTCGCCGCAGATCCTGATGCTGTCGGGCATCGGGCCCGGCGCGCATCTGCAGCAGCACGGCATCGCGACGCTGCACGACCTGCCCGGCGTCGGCCGCAACCTGCACGACCATGTCGACGTGGTGCAGGTGTTCGATGCGCCGCACCTGAAAGACCTGTTCGGGCTGTCGCTGCCCGGGCTGGTGAGCTCGGCAAAGGCGATCCTCGAGTGGCGCCGTCTGCGCAGCGGCCCGCTGACCACCAACTACGCCGAGGCCGGCGGCTTCGTCAAGAGCCAGCCCGGCGAGCCGCTGCCCGACCTGCAGCTGCACTTCGTGGTCGCCAAGCTGGTCGACCACGGCCGCAAGACCGTGTTCGGCCATGGCTACTCGTGCCACGTCTGCCTGCTGCGGCCGAAGAGCCGCGGCAGCATCACGCTCGCCGGCGCCGACCCGCTGGCCGCGCCGCTGATCGACCCGAACTTCCTCGGCGAGCGCGACGACGTCGAGCGCCTGGTGCGCGGCTTCAAGCTGATGCGCCGGGTGCTCGCGCAGCCGGCGCTGGCCGGTCACCGCGGCCAGGAGCTCGCGGTCTCGGCGGCAGCACAGACCGACGCGCAGATCGAGCAGTTCATCCGCGACCGCGCCGACACCATCTACCACCCCGCCGGCAGCTGCCGCATGGGGCCGGGCGAGCTGGACGTGGTCGATGCGCAACTGCGGGTGCGCGGCATCGCGGGGCTGCGCGTGGTCGACACGTCGATCATGCCGCGCCTGGTGTCGGGCAACACCAATGCGCCGACGATCATGATCGGCGAGAAGGCCGCCGACTTGATCAAGTCCGCGGCGCGTCTGCATTGAAGGCTAAGGCAACAGCCGGATCAGATTGAAGCCGTAGTCGATGTCGCTGCAGACCATCAGCGGCTCGGCCGGAAACTTGTAGACGCCCCAGCAGCCGGCTAGGCGCGCGCCATCGTACGGGTTGGTGTCGAGCCGCGCGACGATCTTCGGCGCGGCCGGGTCGCTGAGGTCGACCGCGGCGGCGCCTTCGGTGTAGTGGCTCAGGTAAGCCATGCGGCCTTCCATCACCACGTTGTGCGGCGTGCCGTTGCCGACCTTGAACGACGACAGCAGCGTCGGCGCGGCACTGCCGTCGAGCTTCCAGACCCGCGCCGGCAAGCCGTTCGGGAACTCCTCGGTGGTGACGACGAACGTGCCGTCGCCGCTCGGCCAGATGTTGTGTGCGAAGTGCCCGGGTTCGACCGGCCAGCGCACCACCAGTGTCGGCGTGCGCGGATCGCGAACATCCCACATCGAATAGCTGTTGGCGTTGCCTTCGGCGACGTAGACGAAGTCGCCGACCGCCGTCATGTCGTGGATGCTGCGCCGCTGATTGAAGGTGGTGACGTAGCGCGGGTTCTCCGGGTCGGCCGCCAGGTCCCAGACCTCGATCGAGCCTTGGTTGGCGCCCCCGACCGGGTGGCTGGGCTTCTCCGAACTCAGTGCCTTGCGCCGCGGCGCGCCGAGCAGCGCCGGCAGGCTCGATTCGCGCTGCAGGTACAAGAGCCCGCGCGCCACGTCGATGTCCACCGTGTGGGCGGCCAACTCGCCGTCGCGCGGCGTCACGCTGCGCACGTAGCGCACCGACGCCGGCAGCCCCGACAGGTCGAGGATCATGATGCCGCCGCGCACGTTGGTGTGCTCCGACACGATGTAGGCATGCGAGCCGTACACGCGCATCTCGCGCCAGTAGATCCCCGCCACCGGCGTGTCGGTCGGGCCGTCGACCTCGTCGACCACCCGCGGGTTGGCCGGGTCGCGCAGGTCGAGCACCAGCACGCCTTTGGCGGTGCCCATCAATCCATAGTGCGAGCCGTCGGGCGCGACATAGCCCCAGTTGCCGGCGACGCCGGTTCGCGCGACGCGGCTCACGAGCACGGCACCGAAATCGACTGACGGACTGGGCGTGGCGACGGGGGTGTCGCTGCTGCCACCGCCGCCGCAGGACGTGAGGCCGATGCAACTCGCGGCCGTTGCAACGACCAGGGTCAGGGTGGATCGAAGTCGCATCGTGGAAGGCCGGTATTGAGACTACCTCGATGGTAGCGAGCCTGCCAGCCCGAGCCGGGATGACGCGCGAGTTGTGGCGTTCAGCACTGCAGTTGCGGCTGAGCCCGCGCACTCTCTCAGCGCTGCACCGACCCTTGCGCCGACCCTTCCGCCTTCATCGAACCGGGGCTGCGCTCGGCGCGGGCATCGGTCGAGGCCGACGCGTTGGTCTTCTTGGTCGCCGCGTCGGCCTTGCCGGATCCGGTGACGGTGCCGCTCAGCGCGCTCGACCTGGTCAGCGAGCCGTTGCTCTCGCCCGAGGCTGCCGAGCTGCCCTTGCTCAGCTCGCTGCTGCCGGCAGCGCTGAGCGTGCCCTTGGACTGCGCGGCCTGGTCCTTGATGCCGCCGGCCTTGTCGCTCGCCTTGTCCTTCAGCGCTGCGCCGGTGTCGCTCGACTTGTCCTTGGCGGCCGCACCGGTGTCGGCGGCCTTCTGCGCGGCTGCGTCGGCCTTGTCCTTGCTCTTGTCGATGAGGGGCCGCGGCGACGGCGTCTGCAGCGCGCCTTGGCCGTTCATGTTGCCGCCGATGCTGCCGTTGATGCCCGAGCCGACGCCGCCGCTCAAGCCGCCGCCGAGGCCGCCGCCCAAGCCACCCGAGCCGCCGATCAGGCCGGCCTGGGCCGGCAGCGAGAAGCTGGCGAGGATGGCGGTGGCGAGCGTGGCGCCGGCGAGGATGTGACGATGTTGCATGGTGTGACTCCTGTCTTGCTGTGGCTGGCAGCGCGGCCGTTCCGTGCTGCTCATCAGGTTCAACGACAAGCGAACCGCGCTTCTTCCCCGTGCTCACATTTTTTTGCAAATCAGCGGCTGAGCAGCGCCGACGGGTCCATGCGCAGCTCGCGCGCGACGATGCCGTGGCCGTAGACCGGGTCGCGACCCGGCGCACCGCGGTCGATCGCGCTGCGCGCCAGCGCAGCGACGGCCAGCCCGGCGGCGCCCGCGTCGGGTTCGCGCAGGCTCGCCGCCAGCAGCCCCGCGACCAGCGGCGCCGCGAACGAGGTGCCGCGCGCGCGGGTGTACGAGCCCGGCGCGAAGCCGGCGGCGGCCATGTCCGAGCCGGGCGCGGCAAACGCGACATGCGGCCCGCGGCCGGCTTCGGGCAGCACCTGGCCGTTCGCGTCGACCGCGGTCACACCGACTACCTGGGCATAGGCGGCGGGGTAGAGCGGCGGCGCGGCCGGGCCGTCGTTGCCGACCGCGGCGACCAGCAACATGCCGCGCGCGCTGGCGCGCCGCACCACCTCTTCGAGGGTTCGGTTGGCCGGCCCGACCAGGCTGATGTTGACCACCCCGACCCGCTCGCCCAGCAACCAGGCCAGCGCCGCGGCCACCGTCTCGATCGAGCCGCCGAGCGGGTCGGCGCAGTAGACATCGGCGGCGTAGAGCCGGGCGCCCGGCGCCGCGCCGCGAAACCGTTCCGCGCGGCCGACCAGCAGCGAGGCCACAGCAGTGCCATGGGCGCTGGGCACGGGCTTGCCGCCGCAGCCCCATGTTTGCACCGTGGTGTGGTGGAACACCGGGTGGGCACTGTCGACACCGGCGTCGATGAGTCCGACCTTGAGACTTGTCGCGGCGTGTCCCGGCGCCGGCGCGGCAGGCGCGGCGCGCAGCGGCGCCGTCTCGCCGCTCTCCAGGTACAGATGGTTGTAGTCCGCCGAGACCTGCGGGTCGAGCTCGCGCAGACGCTGCAGCGCCCGCTGCGTGGCCCAACCGGGGGGCGCGCGCAAGGTCACGACGCGCAGCTCCAGCGCGGCCAGCGTCTGCTCGCGCGCGACGGCGAAGCCTTCGGCGCGCGCCGCCGCCAGCAGCGATTCGGCCGGCGCGTTCAGCACCAGCTCGCCGCGCAGCGCCGGTTCGCCGGTCGGGTCGGCCTCGACCTGCTCGCTGCGCCGGCGCAGCAGCTCGGCCACGCGCTGCTGGCGTGCACGCACCAGGTCGGACGCGGGGGGCAGCACGTCGCGCCGCAGCGGCGCCAGCGTGTCGCCGGGCGCCGGCAGGGCCGGCAGGCTGGGCAGCGACGGCAGGCGCAACTGGGCCTGCGCCAGCCCGCTCAGGCACGCCGCGGCGGCGAGTACAAGGGTCGACAAGGGCGTCATGCGCATCGGGCCATGGTAATGAAGCTGGGGTGTTTGACGGATCAACGTTCGGGCGATGGAAGAAAATCCATTGCTGCATCGTTGAACAGGCAAGGCATGGATGATTCGCACGAAGCGCTTCGCTCTGAGGTGGTGGCCCTGCTGCCACGGCTGCGGCGTTTCGCGCGCACCATCACCCGGAATCGGGAAGATGCCGACGACCTGGTTCAGCTCTCGGTCGAGCGCGCCTTGCTGCGCCTCGAGCAGTGGCAGCCGGGCACCCGACTCGACAGCTGGATGTTCATGATCATGAAAAATGCCTGGATCGACGAAGTTCGCGCGCGCGGCCGGCGCGATGCCATCTTCCTGCCCGAAGAGGCGGGCGAGAACATCGGCGACTCGGGTTCCGAGCGCCAGCAGGAGCGGCTCGACGTGCACAAGGCGATGTCGCAGCTGAATGAAGACCAGCGCCTCGCGGTCGGTCTGGTGCTGGTCGAAGGCCTGCCGTACAAGGAAGCCGCCGAGGTGCTGGGCATTCCGATCGGCACCCTGACCAGCCGGCTGGCGCGGGCGCGCGACAACCTGCAGGCGCTGCTGTCGGGCGCGCCGGGAGTGCCCGCATGAACACGAGCATCTCCGAAGAAACCTTGCTCGCCTACGCCGACGATGAGCTCGACGCCGCCGCGCGGCTGAAGGTCGAGGCCGCGCTCGCCGCCGACCCCGAGCTGGCGCGCCGGCTCGAGCAACAACAGGCGCTGCGCGCGATGCTCGGCCGCGCCTACGCGCCGGTGCTCGACGAGCCGATGCCGGCGCGCCTGCTCGCCGCGGCGCAGGCGCCGGTGCGTTCCAAAGTGCTCGACCTGTCCGCCGCCCGCGCCGAACGCCGGCCCCAGCCGGTGCCGCGCGCGTTCAGCGGCGGCTGGCTGCAATGGGGCGGCATGGCGGCCTGCCTGGTGCTCGGCCTGTTCGTCGGGCGCAACGCCTGGCAAGGCGGTGAGCTGGCCACGAGCGGCGCCGGCCTGGTGGCGCGCGGCGAGCTGGCGCGTTCGCTGTCGACCCAGCTCGCCAGCACCCAGGCGGCCGACGCGCCGGTGCGCATTGGCCTCAGCTTCGTCTCGCGCGACGAGCGTTATTGCCGCACCTTCACGTCGGCCAGCGGCAGCACGGCCGGCCTGGCCTGCCGCAGCGGCGACGACTGGCAGCTGCGTGTGCTGACGCAGGCCGAGCCGAGTGCCGCCGACCCGACCAAGCTGCGCATGGCGGCCTCTCCGATTCCACCGGCGGTGCTGCAGGCCGCCGAAGCGCAGATGCGCGGCGGCGCGCTCGACGCGCAGGCCGAACGCGAGGCCGCACAAAAGGGCTGGCGCGCTCGGTGACCTCACTCGCCGCGCTGCAGGAACGCCATGGCGCCAGCTACCGCTGGCGGGTCCTGCTGACGGTGATGATCGGCACGATGGCGGCCATCATGGCGTCGACCATCGTCAACGTCGCGGTGCCCGACATGAGCCTCAAGTTCGCGCTCGGCCAGGAACGTGCGCAGTGGCTGTCGGCCGGCTTCATGGCAGCGATGACGCTGTCGATGCTGACCACGCCGTTCCTGCTCGAGCGTTTCGGCTACCGGCGCAGTTACGCCGGCGCGGTGCTGCTCTTGATGCTGGGCGGCATCTCGGGCGGCTTCAGCCGCTCGTTCGAATGGGTGCTCGCGATGCGTGTCGTCGAGGGCCTGGCCGCCGGCGTGCTGCAGCCGATCCCGGCCATCATCATCCTCAACGCCTTCGACAAGAGCGAGCAGGGCAAGGCGATGGGCGTGTTCGGCATGGGCGTGGTGCTGGCCCCGGCGGTCGGCCCGAGCATCGGCGGCGTGCTGGTCGAGGCCTTCGGCTGGCGCTCGATCTTCTTCGTCGTCGCGCCGTTCTGCGCCGTCGCGCTGGTGCTGGCCGCGCGTTACCTGCCGCACAGCGCGCCCGGCGGCGCGCCGGTCAACCAGGGCAGCAGGCGGCTCGACGTGGCGGGCCTCGCGCTGCTGTCGATCGCCGTGCTGTGCGGCCTGAACGGGCTGGTGCATCTGCATGACGCCGCGCTCGGCACCGCGTCGGCGCTGCTCGCGGTCGCGGCGCTCGCCGTGGTCGGCTTCGTCGTGCGCCAGCGCCGCGCCGCGCAACCGCTGATGCAGCTCGCGCTGTTCGAGCACCGCGCGTTTGCGATGGGCGGCTGCGTTGCCTTCATCTACGGCATGGCGCTGTTCGGCTCGACCTACCTGGTGCCGGTGTTCATGCAGGTCGCGCTCAAGCTGCCGCCGTCGCAGGCCGGCGCGGTGCTGTTGCCGGCCGGGCTGGTGCTGGCGCTGACGATCCCGCTCGCCGGGCGCCTCGCCGACCGCCTGCCGCTGAGCCGGCTCGTCACGGCCGGCGTGCTGCTGCTCGCGCTGTCGTTCGCGCTGATGGGAACGGTGGGCCTCGCGACCTCGCTGTGGGTCATCACCGGCTGGGCCATCGTCGGGCGCATCGGGCTCGGCTGTGTGCTGCCGTCGCTCAACCTCGGTGCGATGCGCGGCCTGCCGCCGGCGCTGATAACGCAGGGCTCGAGCAGCGTCAACTTCCTGCGCCAGCTCGGCGGCGCGGTCGGCGTGAACCTGGTCGGCATCGTGCTCGAATCGCGCCTCGTCGTGCACACCCGTGCGCCGCTGGTGGCCTTTCACGAGACCTTCGCGTTGCTCGCGCTGATCACCGCGGCGGCCGTGCTGGCGGCCTGGCGCATGAAGCCGCCGGCGGCGTGACACTCGGGCACAACTCGGGGTGCGAACAGCATCCGGAGTGCGGGTTTGCCCGCGTTGGACTTCACATGCGTGGAACGATGCTTTGAGTGCAGTCTGGACCGCCCCAAAAACGCAGGAGACCACCGTGGCCATCAGCATGAAGATCAACGGCAAGACGACGAGCGTCAAGGCCGAACCCGACACCCCCTTGCTCTGGGTCATACGCGACGAAGTCGGCCTGACCGGCACCAAGTTCGGTTGCGGCATGGCGCTGTGCGGCGCCTGCACCGTGCTGCTCGACGGCACGCCGATCCGCTCCTGCCAGACGCCGGTGTCGGCGGCGGCGGGCAAGTCCATCGCGACCGTCGAAGGCCTGTCGGCCAACAACAGCCATCCGCTGCAAAAGGCCTGGATCGCGCACGACGTGCCGCAGTGCGGCTACTGCCAGAGCGGCCAGCTGATGAGCGCGGCGGCGCTGCTGGCGAAGAACAAGAACCCGAGCGATGCCGACATCGATGCCGCGATGAGCGGCAACGTCTGCCGCTGCGGCACCTACGGCCGCATCAAGGCGGCGATCAAGTCGGCCGCTGCCGACATGCGCAAGGCCTGACCGGGAGACCGCCATGACGAACACCACACATCCAGCGTCGCCGCTCGAAGTCTCGCGCCGCGGCTTTCTGCAGACCTCGGCCGTCGCGAGCGGCGGCCTGATGCTCGGCATCGCCGTGCCGACCGGCGGCGCCTGGGCGGCGGGCATGATGTACACGCCGAACGCCTGGGTCCACATCTCCGACGACAACACGATCACGCTGATCTCGGCACGCTCCGAAATGGGCCAGGGTGTCTACACCTCGATGCCGATGCTGATCGCCGAAGAGCTCAACGTCGACCTGCGCAGCATCAAGGTCGCGATCGCGCCGCCCGACGCCAAGCTCTATGGCAACGCGCTGCTCGGCGGGCCGCAGCTGACCGGCGGTTCGACCTCGGTGCGCGACGGCTGGGAGAAGCTGCGCATCGGCGGCGCGCAAGTGCGCGAGATGCTGATCAGCGCCGCGGCCGACGAATGGAAGGTCGAGCGCAGCACGCTGAAAGCGGAGAACGGCAAGGTGTCGGCGCCAAGGGCAAGAGCGCCACTTACGGCCAACTGGCGGCGGCGGCGTCCAAGCTGCCGGTGCCCGAGAAGGTGACGCTGAAGGACCCGAACGACTTCCGCATCGTCGGCAAGGCGACCAAGCGCCTCGACACGCCGGCCAAGGTCAACGGCACGGCCGAGTTCGGGCTCGACGTGAAGCTGCCCGGCATGGTCTACGCGTCGCTCGAGCAGTGCCCGGTGATCGGCGGCACGGTCAAGAGCTTCGATGCGGCCAAGGCGAAGGCGATGCCCGGTGTCGTCGACGTGGTGCAGATCCCCGACGGCGTCGCGGTGGTGGCCGACACCTACTGGCACGCCAAGAAAGCGCGTGAAGCGCTGACGGTGACGTGGGACGAAGGCGCGGGCGCGACGCTGAACGACAAGGCCATGCTCGAAGGCACCCGCGCGGCCGCCGGTACCGGCAAGGTGCTGCCGCTGAAGGCGGTCGGCGACGCTGACGCGGTGTTGAAGGGCGCGAACCGCGTCATCAAGGCCGAGTACACGATGCCGCTGTTGTCGCACTCGCCGCTCGAGCCGATGAACTTCACGGCCCACTACCACGACAACAAGATCGACCTGATCGGCCCGACCCAGTGGCAGGATGCGGCCGCCGGCACGGTCTCCAAGGTGGTCGGCGTGCCGCTCGAAAACGTGACGCTGCGCACCACCTTCCTCGGTGGCGGCTTCGGCCGGCGCATCGACATCGACTTCATCATCCAGGCGGCGCAGATCTCGAAGGCGGTGGGCAAGCCGGTCAAGCTGGTGTGGACGCGTGAAGACGACATGACACACGACTTTTACCGGCCGATGTCGGTGCACCAGATGGCCGCGGCGCTCGGGCCCGACGGCAAGCCGACCGCGTTAACGTTCCGCTTGGCTTCGCAGTCGGTCAGCGCTCGCGTCATCGGCCTGCCGCCCGAGGCGCCGGACCCCTTCATGGGCGAAGCCGGAGTGTCGCCGTACGAGATCCCGGCGACGCGCTACGACACCGTCAAGCACGACGCAGGGCTGCGTGTGGGCTTCTGGCGCTCGGTGAGCCACATGCTGAACGCCTTCGCCAACGAAAGCTTCATCGACGAGCTGGCGGTGGCGGCGGGCAAGGACCCGTACAACTACCGGATGTCGCTGCTCGAGAAGCAGCCGCGTTACGCCAACGTGCTCAAGCTCGCGGCCGACAAGGCCGGCTGGGGCAAGCCGCTGCCGGCCGGCCACTCGCGCGGCATCGCGCTGATGGAAGGCTACGACACCTACATGGCGCAGGTGGCCGAGATCTCGCTCGACAAGGGCGTGGTCACGGTGCACAAGGTGACGGTGGCGGCTGACCTCGGGCGCATGGTCAACCCCGACACGGTGGAGGCGCAGATCCAGTCGAGCATCATCTTCGGGCTGACGGCGGCGCTGTATGGCGAGATCACTGTCGACAAGGGCCGGGTCCAGCAGACCAACTTCCACCAGTACAAGATGCTGCGCATGAACGAGGCGCCGGCGATCGAGATCGTGCTGGTCAAGAGCACCGAGAAGCCGGGCGGCATCGGCGAACCGGCGACGGCGCTGATCGGGCCGGCGGTGGCGAACGCGATCTACGCGGGGACCGGCAAGCGCCTCCGCAAGATGCCGTTCACGCCGGAGAACATCTCGGCGGCTTGATTCGCGGGGCGTGTCATCCCGACGAAAGTCGGGATCCACCGCGGGCAGGTGCGCGTTGTCACAGAGTGGATCCCGGCTTTCGCCGGGATGACGGCTTTCGTGCAAGGCAGTGACGGTATCCTTGGGCGGTTTTCCCGTCCTGCCCCGTCCCATGAGTGCCACCTTCCCCGATACCCTTCTCAACCAGCCCGCCTCCGCCCTCCCCGCCCGCTGCGACGTCCTCATCGTCGGTGCCGGCCCGGCCGGCAGCGCCGCCGCCATCACCCTCGCACGTGCCGGCCTCGACGTCGTGCTCGTCGACCAGCACAGCTTCCCGCGCGACAAGGTCTGCGGCGACGGCCTCATCCCCGATGCCCACAACGCGCTGCGCAAGCTCGGCGTGCTCGACGAAGTGATGGCGCAGGCGCAGGCCGCCAGCCATGTCGGCTGCATCGGCCCGCGCGGCGGGCGCATCGACGTGCCCGGCACGCTCGCGGTGCTGCCGCGCAAGGAGCTCGACCACATCGTCTGCCGCGCCGCCGCCGCGGCCGGCGCGCGCATGTTCGCGCCGGTGCGCTTCAGCGCGGCCCTCGAAGAAGCCGGCCGCGTCGTCGGTGCGCAGCTCAAGCACGGCGATGCGAGCCATGAGGTGCACGCCGACTGGGTGCTGCTCGCCACCGGCGCAGTGCCGCAGGCGCTGATGGCGGCCGGCATGTCCGAGCGCCACACGCCGAGCGGCGTTGCGCTGCGCGGCTATGTCAAGAACGACGCGATGGTCGGGCGCATCGACAAGCTCGAGATCGTCTGGCATCGCGCACTGAGCCCGGGCTACGGCTGGATCTTTCCGTGCCGCGACGGCGTGTTCAACATCGGCGTGGGCATCGCCGACAGCCACGACGAACACAAGAACGGCAAGCTGACCAAACGCGAAGGCAACCTGCGCCAGGTGTTCGACGACTTCACGCGGGTCTACGCGCCGGCGCGCGAGCTGATCGAAGGCGGCAGCTGGCAGACCCCGCTGAAAGGCGCGCCTCTGCGCTGCACCCTCGAAGGCGCGCGTTATTCGCGGCCCGGCCTGATCGTCACCGGCGAGGCCGCCGGCAGTACCTATTCGTTCAGTGGCGAAGGCATAGGCAAGGCCTTCGAGACCGGCATCCTGGCGGCCGAATGCCTGCTCGAGGGCCGCGCGCAAGGGCTCGACGACGCCACCGTGCGCTCGCACTACGAGGCCGGACTGCTGGCGCTGAAGCCGCGCTTCGACCTCTACGTCAAGGCCAACAAGGTCAACCAGCATCCCTGGCTCGCCGACCTCCTGATCTGGCGCGCCAAGAAGAGCCAGCGCCTGCTCAGGCGCATGAGCGGCGTGCTCAACGAAACCAGCAACCCGGGCAACCTGGTCTCGTTCAAGGGCATGTGGCGGCTGTTCACCGAATAGCCCACGCACCATGTGCCAGCTGCTCGGGATGAACGGCAACACGCCGACCGACATCGTGTTCAGCTTCACCGGTTTTTCGACCCGCGCCGAAGAGCACAAGGACGGCTTCGGCATCGCCTTCTTCGAGGGCGCCGGGGTGCGCCTGTTCGTCGATGCACAAAGCGCGCGCAGCTCGCCGGTGGCGGAGATGGTGCGGCGCTACCCGATCCGCTCCGACAACATCATCGCCCACATCCGCAAGGCGACGCAGGGCCGGGTCGCGCTCGAGAACACGCACCCGTTCCAGCGCGAGCTGTGGGGCCGCTACTGGGTGTTCGCGCACAACGGCGACCTGAAGAACTACGCGCCGCGCCTGCACTCGTCGTTCCGCCCGGTCGGCAGCACCGACAGCGAGCTCGCGTTCTGCTGGTTGATGCAGGAGCTCTCGAAGGCACACGCGAGCGTGCCGTCGATCCCCGAGCTGACCGCGACGCTGCGCGAGCTGGTGCCGGGCATCGCCGCGCACGGCGTCTTCAACTTCATGCTCAGCAACGGCGAGGCGCTGTGGGCGCATTGCGCGACCAAGCTGCACTACCTCGTGCGCCAGCATCCGTTCCACCAGGCCCGGCTGCAGGACGACGACATCAGCGTCAACTTCGCCGAGCTGACGACACCGAACGACCGCGTCGCAGTGGTCGTCACCGAGCCGCTGACCCGCGACGAAGACTGGACCCCGCTCGCGCCCGGCGAGCTGATGGTGTTCGCGGGCGGGGCGCCGCTCATTTGAGCCCTTGCGCGGCGACGCGTGCCAAGGTTGTTTGTGCCTCCGACACCGCCGCCAGGCGCGGCGCCAAGTAGTCCGCCAGGCGCGGGTTCTGGCTGAACACGACGTTGAAGCGCAGGTGCGGGTCGGCCCCGCCGTCGGCCGTGAAGGTGGCGCCGCGGGCGAGCAGGATCGCGTTGCGAAACGCGTCTTTCACCAGCAGGTCGATGTCGACCTCGGCCGGCACGCGGCCCCACATGAACAGGCCCCCTTCGCCGGGCTGTTCGAGCACGATGCCCGCCGCGCTCAACTGGCGCGCCGCCACCGCACGAGCCGTCGCGAGCTTTTGCTGCAGCCGATCGAGGTGCTTGCGCAGCCGCCCAGCCGCCAGCACTTCGAGCAGCACGTATTCGTTGAGCGCCGCGCCGGTCAACGTCGCGCAGATCTTTTCGCGCAGCAGCGGCTTCAGCAACGCCGGTTCCGCGGCCAGGTAGCCGACCCGCAGGGCAGGGCTCAAGGCTTTGTTGAAGCTCGAGCAATAGATCACGCCGGACAGCCCCGACAACTGCGCCAGGCGGCTCGCCGGGCCGGGCATGAAGTGGCCATGCACGTCGTCTTCGACCACCAGAACGTTGTGGCGCTCGGCGAGCAGCAGCACGCGGTGCAGGTTGGCCGCGCTGCTGCCCCAACCGGTCGGGTTGTGCAAAACGCTCTGGACGAACAGCAGACGCGGCCGGTGTTCGCGGCAGGCGGCCTCGAGCTGGTCCAGGTCCAGGCCATCGGGCCGGCGCGTGATCGGCAGCATCCGCACGCCCGACTGGCGCAGCCGACCGAACAGCAGGAAGTAACCCGGGTCTTCGACCAGCACCGTGTCGCCGGGCTGGACGAAGCTGCGCACGATGAGGTCCAGCGCCTGGGTGCCGCCGCTGGTCGTCAGCACGCGGCTCGCATCGACGGCGATGCCTTGGCCGCGCATTACCAGCGCGATGCGTTCGCGCAGCGCCGGCAAGCCCTGCGGCGGGCAGCGCGACGCCATGCCGCCGGGGCTGCGCGCGAGCGCACGCGCCAGCAGCGTGGCCGGAATCGCGTCGACCAGCCAGCTCGCCGGCAGCGCGCCGCTGCTTGCGGGCAGCACGCCGGCACGCTGCTCGTTGGCCTGTTGCGCGAGCCAGACCGGGTCCTGTTCTTCGCCGGCTTCGAGCAGCGCTTCGTCGGGCAGCGTCGCGGCCGACTCGCAGACCACGAAGCCGGCGGTGCCGCGCGACTCGATCAGCGCTGCCGCGACCAGCCGGTCGTAGGCGGTGACGACGGTGTTGGCGCTGACCCCGAGCTGCGCCGCGAGCTGGCGGATCGACGGCAGCTTGACGCCGGCGGCCAGGCGGCCGCGCTCGACCAGCTCACGCAGCCGCGCCTCGATCTGGTCGGCCAGCGGCACGGACGATGAGCGGTCGACGAGGAACATGGATCAGGCCACGGCGGCGATCAGGTCAAGCTCGACCGGAGCGTTCTTCGGCAGCTGTCGCACCCCGACCGAAGTGCGGGTGTGACGCCCCGCGTCGCCGAGCACGGCGTGCAGCAGCTCGGACGCGGCGTCCCCCACCTCGCTCAGCTGCGTGAAGTGCTCGCTGCAATGCACGTAGACGGTCATGCGCAGGATGCGGCCGATCTTGTCGAGACCGCCGAGCTCCTGGCGCAGCAAGACGAGCGCACGCATCGCGCAGACTTTGGCCGCGTGCCGGGCCCGCGCCAGATCGACATCGGCGCCGACACAGCCGACCACGACGAGCGTCTCGCCGACGCGCGGGATCTGGCCGCTGACGTAGACATGCGAGTCCTGCCGCAGCACCGACACGTAGTTGCCACCGATCCGGATCTCGCCGTCGAAGCGGTGGCCGAGCTCGGCGGCTTGTCGGTCGAACAAGGCATCTCTGGTTGTTTGCATGGACTCTCTCACCAACGATTCAGTCAAATCCGTTCGCCCTGAGCCTGTATTTCCGATCGTCCTGAGCTTGTCGAAGGAAGGGCAGCGAGGTCAGCGAGCAGGGCGATCGGAAATACAAGCTCAGCCCGAACGGCGGTGGTTCAACGCAGCATCAGCAGCGCGAGCACCAGCAGGCTCGCTGCCATGATCCCATTGAACACCCGGCGCCGCAGCGGGTCGGTCAGCCAGCGGCGCAGCGCGACGCCGAACAGCGCCCACATCGACACACAGGGCAGGGTGATGGCCATGTTGACCAGCGCCACCAGCAGCGCCCCGCCGGCCGCGCTCCAGCCGGCCGGCATGAACACCGACGCGACGGTCAGCGCCTTGACCCAGCTCTTCGGGTTGACGGCCTGGAACGCCGCGGCCTGGGCGAACGACAACGGACGCGCCGGCGCGCTGACCCGCCCGGCGATGCCGCCGGCGGTGAGCTTCCAGGCCAGGTAGACCATCGCCAGCGCACCGGCCAGGCGCAGCACGCCGTGCAACTGCGGCCAGCTCGCGAACAAGGCGCCGAGGCCGAGGCAGGTCAGGCAGATCTGCAGCCCGTGACCCGCGCCGATGCCGAGGATGTGCGGCAGCGAGCGGCGATAGCCGAAGTTCGCGCCCGACGCAGTCAGCATCAGGTTGTTCGGCCCCGGCGTGCTCGACATCAGGAAGGCATAGGTCAACAGGGGCAGCAGTTCGGTCATCGACGGGCTCCAGGCGAGGTTCGCAGCTTAGGAAGCGGGCGCCGTTGCGTGAAGCCACAAGCAGGGGGTACGGCGCGCGCACTGTACCCATCGCCGCACCGCTACAGCGGCGGCCCGGCCTGCTCGCGGGAGCCGGTGCCGTTCCGATCGAATGAGGGATCGAAGCGGCGGCCGACTTCGGGCACACTCGGCGCAACTTCAACTTGCGAGATCTGTCTTCGCGGCCGCTTCCGTGACCATCTCCGCCCTGATCGCCGATGACGACGAAGCGCCGCGCGCCCAGCTGCTGGCCGCGCTGCGCGGGGTCTGGCCGCAGCTGAACGTCGTCGCCGAAGCGGTCAACGGCATCGACGCCTGGGACGCGTACCTCGAACGCGAGCCGCAGGTCTGTTTCCTCGACGTGCGCATGCCCGGCCTGACCGGCGTCGAAGTGGCGCAGCGCATCGGCGCACGCGCCCACATCGTGTTCGTCGCGGCGCAGGGCGACCACGCGCTGGCGGCCTTCGATGCCGGCGCGGTCGACTACGTGCTCAAGCCGATCGACGCCGAGCGCCTGGCGCAGGCGGTGGCGCGCGTGAAGGCGCGGCTCGCGACGCCGGCCGCGCTGCCGCCCGACCTGCACGTGCTGCTGTCGCGCCTGGCGGGCCAGGTGCGCCGGCCCGACTACCTGGACGTGATCCAGGCCGGCATCGGCCGCGAGGTCAAGCTGGTGCAGGTCGAGGACGCGGTCTATTTCGAGTCGGACGCGCGCTACACGCGGGTCGTGCATCGCGACGGCGAGCTGCTGATCCGCACGCCGCTCAAGGAGCTGCTGGGCCAGCTCGACCCGGCGCGCTTCTGGCAGATCCACCGCTCGGTCATCGTCGGCCAGCGCCACATCGCGAGCGCCGTGCGCATCGACGAGGCCAGCATGGTCGTCACGCTGCACGGCCGGCCCGAGCGGCTGCCGGTGTCGCGCCACTTCCAGCCGCTGTTCAAGGGCCAGTGAGCGAATGGCGCGCAACTGATCGTTAGTGCGAGTGCGGGGCGGCACGAGTCCTGACACACTCTGGCCCCATGACGCTGCCCGCCAACCCGACACCCCGCTTCGACACCTTCTACAAACACGACGCACTGACCCAGCTGCTGTTCGACTACGCCGCGGCGCAGCCCGCGCTGGTGTCGGTCAAGAGCATCGGCAAGAGCTTCGAGGGGCGCGACATCTGGGTCGCGAGCGTGACCCAGAACTCGACCGGCCTCGACACCGACAAGCCCGGGTTCTGGATCGACGGCAACATCCACGCCGCCGAGCTCACCGCCAGCACCGCCTGCCTGTACTACCTGCACCAGCTCGTCACCGGTTATGGCAATGACCCGCAGATCACCCATCTGCTCGACACGCGCGTCATCTACATCTGCCCGCGCCTGAACCCCGACGGCGCCGAGCTCGCGCTGGCCGACAAGCCGCGCCACATCCGCTCGTCGACGCGGCGCTACCCGTTCGACGAAGACCCGGTCGAAGGCCTGACGGTCGAGGACGTCGACGGCGACGGCCGGGTGCTCTTCATGCGTGTGCCCGACCCGCACGGCCCGTACAAGAAGTGCGCCGCCGACCCGCGTCTGATGGTGGCGCGCGAGCCCGGCGAGTTCGGCGGCGAATACTACCGGCTGATGCCCGAAGGCACGCTCAAGCACTACGACGGCCTGGGCATCAACATCAACAAGGACAACGAAGGCCTGGACCTGAACCGCAACTTCCCCGTCGGCTGGCGCCAGGAGTTCGAGCAGGTCGGCGCGGGGCCGTATCCGGCCAGCGAACCCGAGGTCAAGGCGATGATCGACTTCATCGTCGGCCACCCGAACATCGGCGCCGCGATCAGCTACCACACCCACAGCGGCGTGATCCTGCGGCCGATGGGCACCCAAAGCGACGACGACATGATCCCCGAGGACCTGTGGGCGTACAAACGCTTCAGCGAGATCGGCGCCAAGCTCACCGGCTACCCGGCGATCAGCATCTGGCACGAGTTCAAGTACCACCCGAAGGAAATCATCACCGGCACCCAGGACTGGGTCTACGAACACCTGGGCGCGCTGTTCTGGGTGGTCGAGATCTGGTCGCCCAACAAGGAAGCCGGCATCACCGAGTACAAGTGGATCGACTGGTACCGCGAGCACCCGGTCGAAGACGATCTGAAGCTGCTGAAGTGGAGCGACGAGCAGTGCGGCGGGCAGGCCCATGTCGAATGGCGTGCGTTCCAGCACCCGCAGCTCGGCGCGGTCGAGATCGGCGGCTGGGACAAGATGAACTTCTGGCGCAACCCGCCGCCGCAACTGCGCGAACGCGAGGCAGCGCGCTTTCCGGCCTGGATGACGCAGATCGCGTTGAGCCTGCCCAAGCTCGAGCTGTTGCGCACGGAGGTGCGCGCGCTCGGCCCCGACACCTGGCGGGTGCGCCTGGCGGTGGCCAACAGCGGCTACCTGCCGGCCTACGTGACCAAGCGCGCATTGGCGCGCAAGACGGTGCGCGGCGTGATGTTCGAGATCCACCTGCCGAGCGGCAACCCGGCGGTGTCGCTGGTCAGCGGCAAGGAACGCATGGAAGGGCCGCAGCTCGAAGGGCATGGCACCAAGAGCTCGCTGCAGGCCTTCCTGCCGTCGCGCGAGGTGACCGGCGACCGGGCGGTGGCCGAATGGGTGGTGCGCGCGCCGAAAGGCACCCACCTCGCGCTCAGCGCCCGCGCCGATCGGGCGGGGGCGGTGCGGACCGAGGTGACGTTGGATTGAGAGCGGCCCCGTCATTCCGGCGTTCGCCGGGATCCCCTCGTGGGAGGCAGCGAGCTTCGCAGGCAGTGGACCCCGGCGTTCGCCGGGGTGACGGCGGTGGGCATGCGTCATCCCGGCGAACGCCGGGATCCACTCTGTGCAGACGCGCGGTGATGCGGCAGTGGATCCCGGCGTTCGCCGGGATGATGGACCGCGTCATAAGTCGAAACACCTAGGCAGCCACGCCTAGGCGAATGACCGCAGAATGCGCCACTCCGGCTTTTACGCGCACCTGCCCATGGACCTGTCGATCAACGGTCGAACCCGTACCCTGCCCGACGACGCGGTCGACCCCGCGATGCCCTTGTTGTGGGTGCTGCGCGACGTGCTGGCCCTCACCGGCACCAAGTTCGGCTGCGGCGTGCAGGCCTGCGGCGCCTGCACCGTCCACATCGACGGCGCGGCGGTGCGCTCGTGCGGCATGCCGCTGGCTGCGGTCGGCGCGAAGGCCGTCACCACGATCGAGGCGCTCGGCAGCACCGAGCGCCCGCATGCATTGCAGACCGCCTGGATCGCGCACCAGGTGCCGCAGTGCGGCTACTGCCAGAGCGGCATGCTGATGGCGGCCGCGGCGCTGCTCGCCAAGAACCCGAATCCGAACGACGCCGACATCGACGCGGCCATTACCAACATCTGCCGCTGCGGCACCTACCCACGCATCCGCGAAGCGATCAAGTCGGCGGCCACCCAACTGCGCGCCGGCGCAGCGCCCAAGCACGGAGCCAAGCCATGAAGCGCCGCACGCTGCTCCTGAGCGGCGTCGGCGCGGCCGGCGCGCTGATCGTCGGCTGGGGCTTTCTGCCGCCGCGCAGCCGCCTCGGCAAGCCCGACACGCTGGCGCGCTCCGACGGCGAGGTGGGGCTGAACGGCTGGATCAAGATCGCCGCCGACGGCACGGTGTTGCTGGCGATGAACCGCAGCGAGATGGGGCAGGGCGTGCACACCGCGCTTGCGATGCTGGTGGCCGAGGAGATGGACGTTCCGCTCGCCTCGGTGCGGCTGATCCAGGCCGGCCCCGACACGCTGTACGGCAACGTCGCGAGCTTCGTCGGCACGCTGCCGTTCCATCCGAGCGAGATGGAGCCCGGCGCTGAGACCCGCAGCGTTCGCACCGGCCAGTGGATCGTCTCCAAGCTCGCGCGTGAGCTCGGCATCAACCTGACCGGCGGCTCGACCACCGTGGCCGACGCCTGGGACGTGCTGCGCCTGGCCGCCGCGACGGCGCGTGCACAGCTGCTCGGCACCGCATCGCTGAAATGGAAGCTGCCGGTCGAGGAGCTGAGCGTGACCGATGGCGTGGTCAGCCACGCCTCGGGCACGAAGGCGCATTACGGCGAGCTCGCCAGGCTGGCAGCCAACACGCCGCCCGGCGAGGTCAAGCTGAAGGAGGCGAAGGACTGGAAGCTGATCGGCCACGCCGCGCCGCGCACCGACCTGCCGGCCAAAGTCAACGGCAGCGCGACCTTCGGCATCGACGTGCGCCAGCCCGGCCAGCTGTTCGCGGTGCTGCGCCAGTGCCCGATGCTCGGCGGCTCGCCGGGCCGGGTCGATGTCGACGCGGCGCTCAAGCTGCAGGGCGTCGAACGGGTCGTGCGCCTCGCCACCTACGGCGGCTCGACCGGCGCGATCGCGGTGGTCGGGCGCAGTTACTGGCATGCCAAGCGCGGCGCCGACGCGCTTGTCATCGACTGGCGCGCACCGAGCGCCGGCATGCTCGACACGAAACAGATCGAGCAGTCGCTCGAGCAGGCGGCCCGCGACGCCGCGAAGGACGCCGGCGGCTTTGCGTTCTACAGCCGCGGCAAGGTCGACGACGCGCACAAGGCGGCGGCGCGCCGGGTCGAGGCGCTGTACCGCGCGCCGTATCTCGCCCATGCCGCGCTCGAGCCGATCAACTGCACCGCGCGGGTCTTGGACGGCCAGGTCCACCTCTGGCTGCCGACCCAGGTGCCCGGGCTGGCGCGCACGCTGGCCGCGCAGGTGGCCGAGCTGCCCGAGAGTGCGGTGACGGTGCACGTGACCTACCTCGGCGGCGGTTTCGGGCGCCGGCTCGAGGTCGACGTGGTCGGCCAGGCGGTGCGCATCGCGCTCGAAACCGGCGGCCGCCCGGTGCAGCTGGTGTGGTCGCGCGAAGAGGACATGACACACGACTTCTACCGTCCGGCCGGCGCCGCGCTGATGCAGGCGAGCATCGATGCGCAGGGCGCCGTCAGCGGCCTCACGATCACCAGCGCCGGCGACATGATCTCGCCGCGCTGGATGGAACGTGCGCTGCCGCTGCTCGCCGGCCCGGTCGACCTGCCCGACAAGACCGCCAGCGAGGGCCTGTTCGACCTGCCCTACACGTTCGCCCACCAGCGCATCGCGCATGTGGCGACACGCAGCGGCGTGCCGATCGGCTTCTGGCGCTCGGTCGGCCATTCGCACAACGCCTTTTTCGCCGAAGGTTTTGTCGACGAGCTGGCCTTCGATGCAAAGCAGGACCCGGTCGCGTTTCGCCTCGCGTGGCTGAAGGACATGCCGCGCCATGCGGCGGTGCTGAAGCTGGCGGCGAGCAAGGCCGGCTGGGGCACTGCAGCGCCGGCCGGGCGGGCGCGCGGCGTCGCGCTGCACGAGAGCTTCGGCAGCATCGTCGCCGAGGTGGTCGAGGTCTCGCTGCAGAACGGCAAGCCGCGGGTGCACCGGGTGGTCTGCGCGGCCGATGTCGGCACGGTGGTCAACCCCGGCATCGTCGCGCAGCAGATCGAGTCGGGCGTGATCTTCGGCCTGAGCGCCGCGCTGTTCGGCCGCATCGACATCGAAGGCGGGGCGGTCAAGCAGACCAACTACCACGACTACCCGGTGGTCAGGCTGGCCGACTCGCCGTTGGTCGAGACCCACCTGGTGCCGAGCACAAGACCGCCGTCGGGTGTCGGCGAGCCGGGCACGCCACCGCTCGCGCCGGCACTCGCCAATGCCTTGTTCGCGCTGACCGGCCAGCGCCTGCGCGAGCTGCCGCTCAGGCTGGCGTGAGGTCTCGCGCGGCCATCCGGCGCGCCAGTTCCGAGCCGCGCGCTCGCAGGAACAGGGCGAGGCGCTGCGGGTAGTCGGGCACGACCGCGTCGCGCACCGAGGGGCGCCGGGCGAGTGCTTCGCGCCATTCGCCCACGCGCGGCAGGGCGTCGAAAAAGCCGAACTCGACGATCGCCTCGAAGCTGTCGAAGTAGCGAAACACCGGCGCGAACACCGCGTCGACGAGCGAGAAGTCGGCGCCCGCGAACCACGGGCCGCTGCGGCTTTCGAGCTCGCGCTCGAGGGTCGCGAAGCGCTCGTGCAGCTGGTCGGACTTGGCCTGCAGCGCCGCCGCGTCGACGGCGTTGTAGAAGCCGGCGATCAGGTTCAGCACGTTCGAGCCGAACTCCATCCAGGCCCGGTGGCGTGCGCGCTGCACCGGGTCCAGCGGGTGCAGCGGCTGCGGCTCGGTGTCTTCGAGGTATTCGCAGATCGCGGCCGATTCGAACAGCACCGCGCCGCCGGGCAGCGCGAGCAGCGGCACCTTGCCGAGCGGCGACAGCGCCTTGAACCAGGCGGGCTTGTTCGACAGGTCGATCGTGATGCGCTCGAAGGGCACGCCCTTTTCGGCCAGCGCGATTGCCGCGCGCTGCACGTAGGGGCACAGCGCATGGCTGACCAGGGTGAGCTGCGGGGGTCGTGGGGTGTCGTGCGGGGTGCTCATGACGGCCAATCTAGGTCTTGCAGCTTCGCAAGGCAATCCTCAAAATTTGTCAACGCAACTTGCGCAAATGCAAATGAACGATCTCGGCGACCTGAACGACCTGCGCTTCGTCAGCGCGATTGCCGGCGCCGCCACGCTGGCCGGCGCGGCGCGCCGCCTCGGCGTGAACCACGCGACCGCGTTTCGCCGCCTCGAAGCGCTCGAGGCGCGGCTGAAGGTGCGCCTGTTCGAGCGTGTCGCCGGGCGCTACACGCCGACCCCCGAAGGCGAGGCGCTGGCGCGCGCCGGCAGCGCGCTCGAAGACACCGCCGCCGAGGCGCTGCGCCAAGTCGCCGGGCGCGACCTGCGGCCGAGTGGCCTGGTGCGCGTCACCACCACCGACACGATCGCGCAGCTGCTGCTGCCGGCGATGTTCGCCGAGCTGCGCGCGTCCTGCCCCGAGATCAGCCTGCAGCTGCATGCGACCAACGAGCTGCACAACCTGTCCAAGCACGATGCCGACATCGCGGTGCGGCCGGCGTCGCAGCCGCCCGGCCACCTGCTCGGGCGGCGGGTCGGGCGCATGGCCTACGCGGTCTATGCCGAGCGCCGCGCCTGGTCGGCCTGGTGCGGCGCTGCCGCCACGGCCCCGGCCTGGCGCCTGGCGCCGTGGATCGCGATCGACGACAGCCTGAGCCAGCACCGCAGCCTCGCCTGGCTGGCGCGCCAGCTGCCGCTCGCCGAGGTGGCGCTGCGCTGCAGCAGCTTCATGGCGGTCGCGCAGGCCTGTGCCGGCGGCCTCGGGCTGGCAGTGCTGCCGTGTTTCGTTGGCGCCGCGCTGGCGCCGCTGCAGCGGGTTTCGGCGCCCTTGGCCGAGCTCGAGACCGACGCCTGGCTGCTGTCGCACGCCGACCTGCGCGGCAGCGCGCGGGTGCGGGTCGTGCTGGACGCCTTGCAGCGCGGCTTCGGGCGGGTCGAGACGCGGCTCGCGGGGGTGTGATGCACGTCATCCCGGCGAAAGCCGGGATCCACCCGACCAGAACGCGCGTCGCATCGAGTGGACCCCGGCGTTCGCCGGGGTGACGGCTCGGCGGCCTCGGCGGCCTCGGCGGCCTTGACTCTTAACCCGCCCCGCCCGCGAAGCGCCGCGCGATCGTGCGCGCCAGCGTTTCCTTCAATCGCTGTGCATCGATCGGCTTGGTCAGGAACTCGTTCATGCCGGCGGCCATCGCCTGCTCGCGTTCGGAGACCAGCGCGGCGGCGGTCAGCGCGACGATCGGCAGCTCGGTGGCGTCGAAGCGCCGCCGCATCGCACGTGCCGCTTCGTGGCCGCTCATGCGCGGCATCTGAACGTCCATCAGCACCGCGTCGAACAAACGCCCCTGCACGACCGACAGGTCGACCGCCTCGACCGCGCTGTGACCGTCGAAGGCCTGGGCCACCTCGATGCCCCATTGCTCGAGCAGCGCCACGCCGATCATCATGTTGACCGGGTTGTCCTCGACCATCAGCACCCGCGCGCCCTGCAGCCGTTCGGCGTGCGCCGCCGCGTTGTCCTCGGGCCGCGCCAGCGGCGCCGTCTCTTCGAGCGGCAGCTCGGCCCAGAAGGTGGCACCCTGGCCGAACACGCTGTGCATGCCGACCGTGCCGCCCATCAGGGCCGCGAGCTCGCGGCAGATCGACAGGCCGAGGCCCGTGCCGCCGAAGCGCCGCGTCGTCGAGTCGTCGGCCTGCGAGAACGGCACGAACAGGCGGCCCTGCGTGGCCGCGTCGACACCCGGGCCGGTGTCGGTGACGCTCAGGCGCACCTGGCCCTGCGTCGATGCGGCGGCATGCATGCTGACCCGGCCGTGCCCGGTGAACTTGAGCGCGTTGCTCAGGTAGTTGCTGAAGATCTGGCGCACCCGCACCGGGTCGCCGAGCACGCTGGCCGGCACGTCGTCGGCGATCGCCAGCGTGAGCTCGAGGCCGCGCGCTTCGGCCAGCGACAGGTAGGCGTCGTGGATCGCGACCAGCATCTCGCGCAGCGCGAACGGCACCGCTTCGATGACGATCTTGCCGGCCTCGATCTTCGACAGGTCGAGGATGTCGGAAATGATGCCCGACAGGCTCTGCGCGCTGTCGAAGATCTGCAGCAGGTACTGCTGGCGCCGCACCTCGTCGACGCCGCCCTGCATCGCCAGCCGCGCCAGCCCCAGCAGGCCGTTCAGCGGGGTGCGGATCTCGTGGCTGGTGTTGGCGAGGAACGCGCTCTTGGCGCGGTTGGCGGCCTCGGCGGCGTCGCGCGCCGCGGCCAGCGCCTGGTCGACCTGGCGCCGCTCGGTCACGTCCTCGGCGATCCAGATCGTGCCGCCGCTGCCGGGCGCGGTCGGGTCGAGCGCCTGGCCGCGCATGCGGCACCAGAACAGCGTGCCGTCGGCGCGCCGCATCTCGCGTTCGAGCTCGAAGGCTTCGCCGCGCGCGAGCACCGGCGCGGCGGCGCCGCGCATCTGGTCGAAGGCCTCGCGATCGGGCCAGATCTGCGTCGTCGTCCGCCCCGCGAGCGTGCCGCGCGCGAAACCGAACATGCGCTCGAGCGCCGGGTTGACGTGCTGGAACACGCGGTCGCGGCTGAACGCGATGCCGATCGACGCGTTCTGCAGGATCGCGTCGTGTTCGAGCCGGGTCCGCTCCGACGCCGTCACGTCGCGCGCGTTGATCACCAGGTAGTCGAGCCCTTCCATCCCGAAGCGCGCCGCCGACACCAGCATCGAGGTCGGCTGGCCCGACTTGGTGTTGAACACCGCCGGCATGTGGCTCGCGACGCCGGTCTCGCGGATCGCGTCGACGATGCGCTTGCGCTCTTCGGGGTTGCGCCAGATGCCGATCTCGGTCGAGGTGCGGCCCAGCACCTCGGCGGCGCTGAAGCCGGTCAGGTGTTCGAAGCTGTCGTTGACCAGCAGGTAGCGCCCGCTCGCCATGTCGGTCAGGGTGATGCAGTCGGGGCTGGTCGCGATCAGGTGCGACAGCAGCGCTTCCGATCGGCGCAGCGCCGCTTCGGCGGCGACCCGCGCGGTGATGTCGAAGTACAGCGAGATCGAGGCCGGGCCGTCGGGCATGTCGACTCGCACCGCGGTCGCCTGCACCGTCAGGCGCTGTCCGCTGCGCGAGACCATCTCGAAGCTGTCGAGCGGCAAGGCTTCGCCGACCGGCATGGTCTCGAGCCGCGCCAGCGATTCGGCGTCGTGGTAGGCCTGGGTCAGGTCGTAGCCGATCATTGCCTGCACGCTGTCGAAGCCGAACAGCCGCATCGCCACGTCGTTGGCGTCGATGATGATGCCCTTGCGGTGCAGCAGCAGGGGGGTCGGCGAGCGCTGGAACAGTTGCTTGTAGCGCGCTTCGCTGGCCGCCACCGCGTGCTGCGCCTGGACCTCGCTGGTCACGTCGCGGCCGACGCCCCAGTAGCCGCGGAACACGCCTTGCGCATCGAACTTGGGCTCGCCGCTGATGCTGACGATGCGCTCGCGGCCCTGCGCGTCGACCCGGCGCGCCAGCCGGCCGCTGAACGGGCGATGCGCCTCGAGGTCGGCGCGGTGCTCGTCGAGCTCGCTCACGTCCATGCCCAGGCCGCTCAGCTCCCACGGCGTGCGTCCGATGCGCTTGGCCGGCTCGATCATCGAGCCGGCGGCCTGCGGGTCGGACACGTGGGTGAAGCGGAAGTTTTCGTCCTGCTCCCAATGCCAGTCGACCGCGATGCGCATCAGCGCGTCGAAGCGCCGTTCACGCTCGGCGGCCACGCTGCGGTGTTGGGCGAGCAGGCGCGACAGCACGGCCAGCGCGCCGCCGCAGATCGCCGCGTAGAGCAGCAGCCCGAGCGCGAGCGAGGGCCGCCACGCCAGGGTGTGGCCGAGGTCGAGCAGCAGCACCGCCGCCGCGCCGACCAGCGCGGCACTGCCGGTGATGCCGAGGTAACCGCGTCCGACCCGCCACGGCGCTGAGCCGGGCGGCTCGGCCTTGGAAAACGGGGTCTGCGGGGCGGCCGCATGCAGTCCTTGGCGGGGCATCGGCGCATTCGTGGAACAGCGGTAGCGGCATGGTACGCGGCAGCAAGCGGCGCGGCACGCTGCGAGTCCGGCCCCGGCGTGATGCATTACCGCCGCTGCCCGGCGGCGCGATCGATCAGCCCGGTTTGGCCTGGTTCAGGGCCGTGCGGGTGGCCAGCGCGGCGGCGCGCGCGGCCGCGGCAAAGTCGTCGCCGCTGCTTGCGTAGAGCACCGCGCGTGACGAACTGACGACGATTGGCGCGAGCGTGCGGCCGGCTTCGCCGCGCCAGCCGGCGCGCACTGTCGCTGCGGCATCGCCGCCTTGTGCGCCGACGCCGGGGATCAGCAGCGGCAAGCTCGGCGCGATCCGGCGCACCCGTTCGATCTCGGCCGGGAATGTCGCGCCGACCACCAGCCCGAGCTGGCCGCCGCCGTTCCATGGCCCTTGCGCGAGCTGCGCGACGTGTTCATAGAGCAGCTCGCCCGAGGCGAGGGTTTGTGCCTGCAGGTCCGAGCCGCCGGGGTTCGAGGTGCGGCACAGCATGAACAGGCCCTTGCCGGGGTAGCGCAGGTAGGCCTCGATCGAGTCGAAGCCCATGAACGGCGACAAGGTCAGCGCATCGGCCTGGTAGCGCTCGAAGGCCTCGCGTGCGTACTGCTCGGCGGTGCTGCCGATGTCGCCGCGCTTGGCGTCGAGGATCACCGGCACCTCGGGCGCGACGCGTTTGATGTGCGCCATCAAGGCCTCGAGCTGGTCTTCGGCGCGGTTCGCCGCGAAGTAGGCGATCTGCGGCTTGAACGCGATCACGAGGTCTTTGGTGGCGTCGACGATGGCCGCGCAGAAGTCGAAGATGCGCTGCGGGTTGCCCTTCCAGGCGCCCGGCAGACGGGCCGGTTCGGGGTCGAGACCCACACAAAGAAGCGAGTTGTTTTGCCGTTCGGCGCGGGCGAGCATGTCGACGAAGTTCATGCGGGCGATTGTAAAGAGGGTCATCCCGGCGAGCGCCGGGATCCAGAGCTTGCTCGATGGTTGTTCGCTGCTCGGCGAGACCCGCGGGCTGCACCGAGCAGCGAACAACCATCGAGCAAGCGCGCAACAGTGGATCCCGACTTTCGTCGGGATGACACAAACGCGCGTCTTCAGCCTCTTCAATCAGCGCGGCGACGCCGCACCAGTGCGCCTATCGCGGCCAGACCGGCGCCCATCAGCAGCATCGACGAAGGCTCGGGAACCGCCGACGGCGCGAAGGTGGCGAACGGGTCCGACAGGGTCTGGTCGGGCCCGCCGAGAAGGTCATAGAGCGCGGTCTTGGCGTAGTTCGTCGCGTCGGTGTGAAGGAAGAAGAAGTACGACCCGTCGGGGCTGCGAACCGGTGCGTCGAACAGAAAGTTGATCGCTCCGTCGGGGCGACCGGACGGATTGAACAGGCGTGCCGTGTCGGGGCCGACCACGCCCAGGCCATCGGTGCGGAAATCGGCATCGGTCAGGTTCGAGTAGCCGAACTGCCCGAGCCGGAAGGCCGACACGCCGCCGCCGGTGCTGCCCGGGTCGATCTTGATGCGCCAGTAGAAGTCGAGCGTGCCCGCCACCGTCTCGCGCACGACGCGGTTCTGCACCGTGCCCGAGATGTTGAGCGCGCCGAACGAAAACGCCTGCAGCTCGTCGGCCAGCACCGTGCCGCCGAGCTCGGGCCGGGCCGCGAACGTGGTGCCGCTCAGCGCGGTGTCGAGGAAGGGCTGGGCGCCGAAGCCGTTGTTCAGCGCGGTCGCGTGGGCGCTCGCGGCGAGGGCCAGAACAGCGGCGGCGATCAACGAGTGGGAAAGACGGGACATGGCGGACTCCAAGGCTGGGTTGATGCCCGCAACCATAGATTCGGCGCGCCGAATCGGCATCCCTAACACCGGCTTCGGATGAGGGGGCGCTTTGTGCGCCCGAATCCGTAGCGTCAGGCCAGGCGTCGCGCCAGGGTGTCGGCCAGACCCGTGTAGCTCGCCGGCGTCATCGCGAGCAGGCGCTGGCGTTCCGCCTCGGGGATCTCCAGCGTCGCGATGAAGGCCTGGATCGCTTCGCGGGTGATGCCCTTGCCGCGGGTCAGCTCCTTCAACCGCTCGTAGGGGTTGGGCAGGCCGTAGCGCCGCATCACCGTCTGGATCGGCTCGGCCAGCACTTCCCAGGCCGCGTCGAGGTCGGCCGCGAGCGCGGCCTTGTTGACTTCGAGCTTGGACAGGCCGCGCAGCAGGCTGTCGTAGCCGAGCACGCTGTAGCCGAGCGCGACGCCCATGTTGCGCAGCACCGTGCTGTCGGTCAGGTCGCGCTGCCAGCGGCTCAAGGGCAGCTTCTGGCTCAGGTGCGTCAGCAGCGCGTTGGCCAGGCCGAAGTTGCCCTCGGCGTTTTCGAAGTCGATCGGGTTGACCTTGTGCGGCATCGTCGACGAGCCGATCTCGCCCTCCCGGGTGCGCTGCTTGAAGTAGCCGAGGCTGATGTAGCCCCAGACGTCGCGCGACCAGTCGATCAGGATCGTGTTGGTGCGCGTGACCGCATCGAACAGCTCGGCCATGTAGTCGTGCGGCTCGATCTGGATCGTGTAGGGGTTGAAGGCGAGGCCGAGCTGGTCTTCGACCACGCGGCGGCTGAAGCTTTCCCAGTCGAAGCGCGGGTAGGCCGCCAGGTGCGCGTTGTAGTTGCCGACCGCGCCGTTCATCTTCGCGAGCAGCTTGACCGCGGCGATGCGCTCGCGTGCGATGGCGAGCCGCGCGACCACGTTGGCCACTTCCTTGCCGACCGTGGTCGGGCTCGCCGTCTGGCCGTGGGTGCGGCTCAGCATCGGCACGCCGGCCAGCGTGGTGGCCAGGCGCGTCAGCGTGGCGCTGATCTTGTCGAGCGTGGGCAGCAGCACCTCGGCGCGCGCCGCCTTCAGCATCAGGCCGTGGCTGGTGTTGTTGATGTCTTCGCTGGTGCAGGCGAAGTGCACGAACTCGCCGGCCGCCTTCAGTTCGAGGTTGCCGTCGAAACGCTCCTTGAGCCAGTACTCGACCGCCTTCACGTCGTGGTTGGTGGTCGCCTCGATGTCCTTGATGGCCTGCGCCTCGGCCTCGGAAAAGCGCGTCACGATGCCGCGCAGCAGCCCGCGCGCGGCCTCGCTCAAGGGCTTGAATTCGGCGAAGCCGGCGTCCGACAGCGCGATGAACCACTCGACCTCGACCTGCACGCGGCGGTGCATCAGGCCGAACTCGCTGAGCAGCGGGCGCAGGGCGGCCACCTTGCCGGCATAACGGCCGTCCAGCGGCGACAGGGCGGAGAGCGGGGAGAGGTTCATGGCGGGCGGCGGGCAACAGCGAAGAGGCGCAATTTTAGGTGCAGGCAGGGGCATCGATTTGGCGGGCGCCGCCGGTGTGGCCAGAATGTGCGCATGACACCGCATTCACACGACCTTTCTCCGTGGCAGCACAGCCACCAGTTCGATGCCGGCAACCGGCGCGGCGAAACCCGCACCCGCTGGGTGCTGGGCGTCACGCTGGTCACGATGGTGGTCGAGATCGCGACCGGCTGGTGGAGCGGCTCGATGGCCCTGCTGGCCGACGGCTGGCACATGGGCACCCACGCACTCGCGCTCGGCGTCGCGGCGGTCGCCTACGCGCTGGCGCGCCGCCATGCACGCGACACCCGCTTCGCCTTCGGCACCTGGAAGATCGAGGTGCTCGGCAGTTTTGCGAGCGCGCTGGTGCTGGCGCTGGTCGCCGTCGGCATCGTCGTCGAGTCGGCGCTGCGGCTGTGGCGCGCCGAGCCGATCGCGATCGAAACGGCACTGGTCGTCGCGGTGATCGGGCTGGTGGTCAACCTGATCTGCGCCTGGCTGCTGCACGGGGCCGAGGAAGGCGAGGGCGGGCACGGAGGACACTCACGCGCCGGCCATTCGCACCATGACCATTCGCGCCACGACCATCCACATTCACATGGCGATCAGCACGCCAAAGGCCACGACCTCAACCTGCGCGCGGCCTATGTGCATGTGTTGGCCGACGCGCTGACCTCGCTGTTCGCGATCGCGGCGCTGGCCGGCGCGCTGTGGCTGGGCTGGTGGTGGCTGGACCCGCTGGTCGGCGTGCTCGGCGCGATCGTGATCGGCGTCTGGGCGATCGGCCTGATGCGCGAATCGTCGGCGGTGCTGCTCGACCGCGAGATGGACCACCCGCTGACGCAGCGGATCCGCGCCGAGCTCGAGTCCGACGGCGACGCCAAGGTGGCCGACCTGCACCTGTGGCGCGTCGGCCGGGCCAAGTTCGCGGCCGTGATCTGCGTCGTCGCCGACACCCCGCTCGCGCCATCGGTCTACCGCGAGCGCCTTGCACTGCACGCCGAGCTGGCGCATGTATCGGTCGAGGTGAACCGCTGCCCGAACCCAACAGGGGCGCCTTGACTTTGGATGCTGAGAGCTTTTTCTTTCGTCATCCCGGCGAAAGCCGGGATCCACTGTTGCTTCACCGCGGGTCTGCACAGGGTGGATCCCGGCGTGCGCCTGGCGTGCGCCGGGATGACTTGGCGGCTTCAGGCCTTGGTGCGGCGGCGCGCCAGCAGCCCCATCACGCCCAGCCCGGCCAGCATCAGCGCATAGGTCTCGGGCTCGGGCACCGGGTTGCTGTATTCGACGATGAAGCCGTTGCGTTGGAAGGCGTTGCCGGGCCCGCCGTGGTCGTTCCAGCCGGCGGGGATCGCCTTGCATGCCCATGAAGTTGAAGGAATTGGCGAGCGTGAACGCCTCGTCCCAGGTGGCGCCGATGTCGTCGAAGTCGTACCAGTGACCGTTGCCGGCCCATTGGACCGGTGCCGCGATGGCGCCGGTGGCGGCGCTCAAGCCCACGGCGAGTGCGATCAGATTACTGACGAGCGGCGAGTGCCGCCAGTTGTAGCGGCGTGCCGACGTTGGCCCATTCGCCGCGATAGACCTCGCAGGTGATCGCGTGCCGGCGCATGCCGTCGAACAGGCGCGGCCCGAGTGCGGCACGTTCGCCCGGCGCGATGCCCGCGACCAGCGAGGCGCGGACCAGCGCCAGATTGGCGTAGGTCCAGCGCAGCCCGTCGGGCCCGGCGGCGTCGGCCAGGCCAAAGCCCTGCGGGTCGAGGCCGAAGTCGCCCCGGGTGTGGTACGGCGGGTTCGGCACCAGCCACAGATGGGCCATCAGGCCGGTGCCGGCGAAGGCCTGCGCGATGCCGGCGTCGAAGTCGAATTCGGGCACGAAGACATCGCCCGAGACGACCCAGAAACAGTCGCTTTCGGCGTCGACCAGCAGCGGCAGCGCGGTCGCGATGCCGCCCGCGGTTTCGAGCGCGCCGCCATGGTCGCGGCCTTCGAGCGAATAGCGGATCGCGAGGCCCCAGCGCGCGCCGTCGCCGAGCGCCGCGACGATCTGGTCTTCGAGCCAGGCGGTGTTGATGACGACCTCGCGCACGCCGGCGCGCGCCAGCGCTTCGAGATGCCATTCGATCAGCGGCTTGCCGCGCGCCGGCAGCAGCGGCTTCGGGGTGTGGTCGCTCAGCGGCCGCATGCGCTCGCCGCGCCCGGCCGCGAGGATGATCGCCTTCACGCGCTCGCTCCGCGGCGCAGCGCGTGGCGTTGCACGGTGGCTGGCTTGAACAGCGCCAGCAGCGCGGCGAGCAGGCCTTCGGCGCGCTGCGAGTTGTCGGCGCCGTAGTTGCACACGTAGACGTCGAGCGTCACCGAGTCGAGCTCGGGCCAGGTGTGCACCGCCAGATGCGACTCGGCGAGCAGCACCACGCCGGTGATGCCGGCCGCCGCCGGAAAGCGGTGGAACAGCTCGCCGACCGGTTGCAGCCCGGCCTGCACGACCGCTGCGACGCAGGCGTTGCGCAGCGCGGCGGGGTCGGTCATCGCCGGCTCGCTCGAAGCGCAGCCGCGCAAGTCGGCGGTGAGGTGCAGGCCATCCATGCGGGCGATTATCGGGGTCGCTTTTGGCGGTCAGGCGGGCCCCTTAAAATGCCGGGTTTTCCTCCATCCCACCCTCCGCTCGGGACCTGCATGGCCGCCACCGAATCGATCCTCCCCACCCGCCCCGGTTCCGCAGCCAGCGCCGAGATCATGGCCAACGCGATCCGCGCACTCGCGATGGACGCCGTGCAGCAAGCCAATTCAGGCCACCCGGGCGCGCCGATGGGCATGGCCGAGATCGCAGTGGCGCTGTGGAACCGCCATCTGCGCCACAACCCGGGCAACCCGCACTGGACCGAGCGCGACCGCTTCGTGCTGTCGAACGGCCACGGCTCGATGCTGCTGTATGCGCTGCTGCACCTGACCGGCTACGACCTCGCGTTGAGCGAGCTGCGAAACTTCCGCCAGCTGCACAGCCAGACCCCCGGCCACCCCGAAGTCGACGTGACGCCCGGCGTCGAAACGACGACCGGCCCGCTCGGCCAGGGCATCAGCAATGCAGTCGGCTTCGCGCTCGCCGAGAAGCTGCTGGCCCACGAGTTCAACCAACCCGGCCACGCGCTGGTCGACCACCACACCTACGCCTTCCTCGGCGACGGCTGCCTGATGGAAGGCATCAGCCACGAAGCCTGCGCGCTCGCCGGTGCCTGGAAGCTCGCCAAGCTGATCGCGTTCTACGACGACAACGGCATCTCGATCGACGGCAAGGTCACGCCCTGGTTCATCGACGACACGCCGCGCCGCTTCGAGGCCTACGGCTGGAACGTCGTCGCCAACGTCGACGGCCACGATGTCGACGCGGTCGATGCGGCGATCGAAAAAGCCAGGCAGTCGGAGCGCCCGACCCTCATCTGCTGCAAGACCAACATCGGCCAGGGCTCGCCGAACCGCGCCGGCACCGCCAAGGCGCACGGCGAAGCGCTCGGCGCCGAAGAGATCGTGCTGACGCGCGCCAAGCTCGGCTGGGCCCACGAGCCCTTCGTGATCCCCGAGGAAGCCTATTCGCAGTGGGACGCGAAGGCCCGCGGCGCGGCCGCCGAAGAGGCCTGGAACGAGCGCTTCGCCGCCTACCGCGCCGAGCACCCCGAGCTCGCCGCCGAGTACCTGCGGCGCATGCGCGGCGACCTACCCAAGCACTGGTCGCAGACCGCCGTCGACACCGTGGTGGGCCTGCACACCAAGGCCGACACGGTGGCGAGCCGCAAGGCCAGCCAGATGGCGCTCGAGCCCTTCACCCACGCGCTGCCCGAGCTGATCGGCGGCAGCGCCGACCTGACCGGCTCGAACCTCACCAACACCAGCTCGACGCCGGCGCTGCGCTTCGATGACAACGGCACGCCGAACGGCGGGCGCCACATCAACTACGGGGTGCGCGAGTTCGGTATGGCCGCGATCATGAACGGCCTGGCGCTGCACGGCGGCTTCATCCCCTACGGCGGCACCTTCCTGACCTTCAGCGACTACAGCCGCAACGCGATCCGGATGGCGGCGTTGATGAAGCGGCGCGTGATCCACGTCTTCACCCACGACAGCATCGGCCTCGGTGAAGACGGCCCGACCCACCAGTCGGTCGAACACGCGGCGTCGCTGCGCCTGATCCCCGGGCTCGACGTCTGGCGCCCCTGCGACACCGCCGAGACCGCGGTCGCCTGGGCCTGCGCGATCGAGAACCGGAATCGCCCGAGCGCGCTGCTGCTGTCGCGCCAGAACCTGCCGTACGCGCCGAAGTCCGGCCTCGACGACATCGCCAAGGGCGGCTATGTGCTGGCCGAGCCGAGCGAGGTCGGGTTGAAGAAAAAGGCCCAGGCGGTGATCATCGCGACCGGCTCCGAAGTGCAGCTCGCGCTGCACGCGCAGCAGCAGCTCGCCGTCAAGGGCGTCGCGGTGCGGGTCGTGTCGATCCCGTCGACGACGGTGTTCGACCGCCAGAGCGCGGCCTACAAGGCGAGCGTGCTGCCCAAGGGGCTGCCGCGGGTGGCGGTCGAGGCGGGAGTGAGCGACGGCTGGTGGAAATACGGCTGCGCCGCGGTGGTCGGGATCGACCGCTTCGGCGAGTCGGCGCCGGCCAACGTGCTGTTCAAGCACTTCCACTTCACGGCCGACAACGTCGTGGCGACCGTGTTGTCGGTGCTGCGCTGATTGGCGAGGAAGCTCAACGTGACTGATTTCCGTTTCGTATCCAACATGAAACCCGCTGACCGAGCCGCGGCGATACGATCCCCCTTTCGGTGCCACGCGGCCTTGCGGACCTCACTTCCCTTTCATCACGGAGATACCCCATGACCATCAAAGTCGCCATCAACGGCTACGGCCGCATCGGCCGCAACGTGCTTCGCGCCCACTACGAAGGCGGCAAGAAACACGACATCCAGATCGTCGCGATCAACGACCTCGGAGACCCCAAGACCAACGCCCACCTGACCAAGTACGACACCGCGCACGGCCCGTTCCCGGGCGAGGTCAGCGTCGACGGCGACTTCATGGTGGTCAACGGCGACCGGATCCGCGTGCTCGCGAACCGCAACCCGGCCGACCTGCCGTGGGGCGAGCTCGGCGTCGACGTGGTGATGGAATGCACCGGCTTCTTCACCACCAAGGAAAAGGCCTCGGCCCACCTGAAGGGCGGCGCCAAGAAGGTCATCATCTCGGCGCCCGGCGGCAAGGACGTCGATGCGACCATCGTCTTCGGCGTCAACCACGGCGTGCTGAAGGCTAGCGACACGGTCATCAGCAACGCCTCGTGCACCACCAACTGCCTGGCCCCGCTGGTCAAGCCGCTGCACGACCAGATCGGCCTCGTGACCGGGCTGATGACGACGATCCACGCCTACACCAACGACCAGGTGCTGACCGACGTCTACCACGAGGACCTGCGGCGTGCGCGCAGCGCCACCCACAGCATGATCCCGACCAAGACCGGCGCCGCCTCGGCGGTCGGCCTGGTGCTGCCCGAGCTGAACGGGCGCCTCGACGGCTACGCGATGCGGGTGCCGGTGATCAACGTGTCGATCGTCGACCTGAGCTTCGTCGCCGCGCGCGACACCAGCGTCGACGAGGTCAACTCGATCATGAAGGCGGCAGCCGGCGCCGGCCCGCTGAAGGGCATCCTCGAGTACAGCGACGGCCCGCTGGTCAGCGTCGACTTCAACCACAACCCGGCCTCGTCGACCTACGACGCGACGCTGACCAAGGTGTCGGGCCGGCTGGTCAAAGTGAGCAGCTGGTACGACAACGAATGGGGCTTCAGCAATCGGATGCTGGACACCACGGTGGCGCTGATGGCGGCCAAGTAAGCCCCGCGCAGCATCGGCAACGGCCCCGCTCGGGGCCGTTTTTGCGCCTGAGCTTCGATTGGTTCGTGAACTCGATCACCAACCGGTCGTGCCGCAACAATCCTTTACGGCGGGGCCGGGGTTTCGTTCGTTGCACCCCCCCTACACTGCGGCCATGCCGCGCCCCACCTCCTCCGACATGCGCCACCCCGTGCTGAGCTTCGCTGCGCTGTGCGCCCTGCTGGTGCCGCTGACCATGCCGGCGCCGCCGGCCCACGCCGCCACCGCACCCGCAGCGGCCGCCGCGAGCAGCGCGACGGCGCGGGTCATCGTCAAGTTCAAGGACGATTCGAGCCTGCTGCGGCGCCAGGCGCTGTCGGTCAACACGGCGCATGTCGAGCGCGCCCAGGCGCTCGGCCAGCGTGCCGGCCTGGCCTTGCGCAGCGGCGCGCCAGTATCCGATTCGATGCAGGTGGTGTTCGCGAGCGGCATCTCGTCGGCCGATCTGGCGGCGCGGCTGTCGGCGCAGCCCGATGTCGAATATGCGGTGGTCGACCAGCGCCGTCGCCGCGTCAGCGCGCCCAACGATCCGCTGTACACCCCCGCCGTGCCGCCGGCGAACGGCCCGGCAGTCGGCCAGTGGTACCTGCGCGCGCCGGCCGGCGAGGTCAAGTCGTCGATCAATGTCGAGCCGGCCTGGGACGTGACGCCCGGCAGCCCGGGCGTTGTCGTTGCGGTGCTCGACACCGGGGTGCGCTTCGACCATGAAGACCTGCAGCGGGTCAGTGCCGGCGGCAATCTGCTGCCGGGCTACGACATGATCTCCCTGGATACGAACGGCACCGCTTTCACTGCGAACGACGGCGACGGCCGCGACGCCGATCCGTCCGATCCCGGCGACTGGGTGACCCAGGCCGAGCACGACGCCGACTCGGCCTGCGATGTCGGCAACAGCTCGTGGCACGGCACCCAGACCGCCGGGCTGATCGGCGCGATGACCGACAACGGAATCGGCATGGCCAGCGTCGGCCGCAACGTGCGGGTGCTGCCGGTGCGGGTGCTGGGCAAATGCGGTGGCTTCGACTCGGACATCGTCGCCGGCATGCGCTGGGCGGCCGGCCTGAGCGTGCCGGGCGTGCCGGACAACCCGGTCGCAAACCGGGCGCGTGTCATCAGCATGAGCCTCGGTGAAACGGGTGCGTGCCCCAAGATCTATACCGACAACATTCCCCAAATCACCGCGGCCGGCGCGGTCATCGTCGCGTCGGCCGGCAACACCAACGGACACGCCGTGTCGGCGCCGGCCAACTGCCCGGGCATCATCGCGGTGGCTGCGCTGCGCCATGTCGGCACCAAGGTCGGCTTCTCCGATATCGGGCCGCAGATCGCGCTCAGTGCGCCGGGCGGCAACTGCGTCAATGTCGGGAACGGGCCCTGTCTGTATCCCATCCTCACGACCAGCAACAGCGGCACGACAGGGCCCAATGCGGGCGGCTCGATCTACACCGACAGCTTCAAGATCTCGGTCGGCACCAGCTTTTCCGCGCCGCTGGTGGCCGGCACCGCAGCGCTGATGCTGTCGGCCAAGCCGGCCCTGACCCCGGCCAACGTGCTGACGTTGTTGCGCAGCTCGGCGCGCCAGTTCCCGGCGAGTGGCGGCTCGGCCGGTGTCGCCCAGTGCCGCGTCCCTGACGGCACGGACCAGGACGAGTGTTATTGCACCACCGCCACCTGCGGCGCCGGCATGCTCGACGCCGGCGCGGCAGTCCAGGCGGCCGCCACCGGGCTCCAGGCCGTCATCGGCGTCACGCCGACGGCGCCGACCGCAACCAACGCCGTCACGCTGAGTGCTGCCGGCTCGCTGATGGCGACCGGCCGCACGCTGAGCTACCAATGGACGCTCAGCGACGGCGGCGGCATCGTCAGCGGCTTCAGCGGCGCCACCAACGCCGTCACGGCCACCCTGACCCCGAGCGCTGCCGGCACGTTCACGGTCAGCCTGACGGTCACCGACGACCTCGGCAACAGCTCGACCGTCTCGCTCAGCGTCAACGTGGCCGCCGCGCCGCCCCCGCCGCCCCCGCCCCCGCCGCCCCCTCCGTCGTCGCCCCCTCCGTCGTCGCCCCCTCCGTCGTCGGGCGGTGGCGGTGCGCTGGGCGTCGCATGGCTGGCCGGGCTGGCCGCCGCGGTGGCCGCGCTGCGCAGCCGGCGTCGGCGCTGACGACCCCGCGACCCCCCCGACCCACGGGCTGCGGGGGTGAGCCCGCTTCGGGCATGATCTACCGTTTGACGGAGATCGTGCATGGCGTCGGGCGCAGTTCGAGCGGCAAACAAAGCCTGCGGGCGACACACCGGATGGCGGGTCGTGCTGGGCGCCGCACTGGCGCTCGCGCCGCTCGTCGCATGGGCAGCGCCGGCTGACGAAGCGCAGCGCCCGGCGCATGGCCTGATCGTCCAGTTCAAGCAGGCGCCATCGCACGAAGCCCTGGCCCGTGCTCATGTGTTGGCGGCGCAGCGCAGCCCGGCCGAGGCCGAACGCGAGCGGGCGCAGACGGTGCTCGCGCAAGCCGGCCTGGCCGGCGCCAGCCTGCGTCCGGTCGGGCGCGCAGCCCAGCTGCTCAGCTTCGGCCATGTGCTCAGCGCCGCCGAAGCGCACTCGCTGGCAGCTCGGCTGCGTGCACGCCCCGAGGTCGAATGGGTGGTGCCCAATGAACGCGAACGCCGCCTGCAGAACGTGCCCGACGACCCCTACTTCCCCGCCGCCCCGGGCACCACCGGCCAGTGGTGGCTGCACCCGGTCAGCGGCAGCAACGCCAACACTCGCGACAACCGGCTGCGCGGCGTGCCGGGGTTCCAGTCGGCCTGGATCACGAACCAGGGCAGCGCCGCGGCACGCATTGCGGTGCTCGACACCGGCATCACCATCCACGCCGACCTGGACGCGAATGTGCTGCCGGGTTACGACTTCGTGTCGGTGGTCGAGTACGCCAACGACGGCGACGGCCGCGACCCTGACCCCAGCGACCCCGGCGATTGGGTTACGCAGGCGGAGAAGGACGGCAACCCCGGCGTTTTCGGCAGTAGCTGCGAGGTCGGCTACAGCTCTTGGCACGGCACCGACATCGCCGGCATCCTGGCGGCGGTGACCAACAACGGCGCTGGCGTGGCCGGCATCAACTGGAACGCCCGCATTGTGCCGGTGAGGGTGGCCGGCAAGTGCGGCGCCGACGTCCCGGATATTGTCGACGGCATGCGATGGGCGGCGGGCCTTCTTGTCGTCGATGCCAGTGGCAGATTCCTGCCTCGGAATGCCAATCCGGCCCGGGTGGTGAACATCAGCTTCGGCAGCAGTGGCGCGTGCAACGCTGCGTACCAAACGACGATCGACGAACTTGCTTCGATCGGCGTGGTGGTGGTCGCCGCGGCCGGCAATGAACATGCCGGCGTGACCCGGCCGGCGAGCTGCTCCGGGGTGGTCGCGGTGGCGGCACTGAACCGCGACGGCTTCAAGTCGACCTATTCGAACTTCGGCCCGCAGGTGACGATCTCTACCGTCGGCGGCGACCCGCAAAGCGACGGCGCCTGGGGCGCCCAGCTCGGCGACGACGGCGTGCTGACCTTGGACAACAGCGGCCTGCAGGCGCCCGGCAGCCCGAACTACAGCCGGCTCTTCGGCAGCAGCTTCGCGGCGCCGATCGCGGCCGGAACCATCGGCCTGATGCTCAGCGCCAACCCGGGCTTGAGCCTCGCGCAGATCGTCGACGGCCTGAAGCGCAGCGCGCGTCCGCACGTGACCTCGCCGAAGATCGGCGCCTGTTCGGCGAACAACCCGGGTCGCTGCATCTGCAGCACCGCGACCTGCGGCGCGGGCATCCTGGATTCCGAGCAGGCCGTGTTGTATGCACTGAACCCGGGCAGCTACGTGCCGCCGGTGCGCCAGCCGGCGGTGATGGACAACGCCGATGTCGACGCCGCAGTGGCGCTCGGCAACGACCGGCCGCCCAACAGCAGCGTGACGCCGCCGAGCGGTGGCGGAGGTGGCGGTGGTGCGCTCGGCCTCGGCTGGCTGCTCGGCCTCGCGCTCGCGCTCAGTTTCCTGCGCAGGCGCTGAAGCCCCTGCCGAGCGCGTCGAGCTTCAGGCCCGACACCTTGGCCGCCAGCTCGGGCTCGGCCCGGTCGACCCGCAGGCGGTGCATGCTGGCCGGCTTGCCGAGCTCGAGGACCTTGGCCGTGTGAATGCCGCGCCGGGTCGATTGCGCGAGCGCCTCTTCGGCCGCATCGCGCGAATCGAAGCGGCCGAGCGCGAGGCCCGGCTCGAGCTCGGGCAGGCCCTTGAGCACCTCGAACGGCACCTTGATGCGGGCCAGCTCTTCTTGTTTTTTCTGCAGCCCCTCGGCGCTGTACCTGCCCATGTAGACGATCCAGACGGCCGGCTTTTCCGAGCTGATGCGGGCCCAGGTGCCCGACGGCAGCACGCTCGCGATGGCCGATTCGGCGGCGGCCACATCGGCCGCGCTGAACGGGCCCGCTTCGAGGCAGACCAGGCGCGATTCGGCGGCGCTGGCCGCGGCGGCGACCGCCTGCGGCGTGAGGATTCGCACCAGCTCCGGGTGCACCTGGCGCGCCAGCCGATCGGGCTCGCGCTCGGCATTCGCGCGCAGCCCGATCGGGCCTTCGAGCCAGCCCTGGGTCCAGGCGTAGAAGCCGAGGTTCGCGAGCAGCAGCGCGACGACCAGCGCTCTCAGCATGGCGCGTCGGCGCCGGGGTTCAGGCGCACGCTGACCTCGCCGCTGCTGACAAGCTGGACGACACCGTCGGGCGTTTGCACACGCAGCGCGCCGTTCGCCGCGACACCCTGCGCCACGCCCTCGGGAACATCGGGCTGGGTGGTGCGCACCGTGCGGCCGCGCAACACGTCGCGCGCCGCGAAACGTTCGGCAAAGGCGCCGAAGCCGTCGCGCTCGAACTGCTTGAGAGCCTGCACCAGCGGCAGCGCCACGCGCGCCAGCACCAGCGGTGCGCTCGCCTGCGGGTCGAGCTCCTGCACGCTCGCCACGCCGGTGGTCGCTTCGCTGGCCTGCAGCGGCAGCACGTTGAGTCCGACGCCGATGACCGCCAGGCGCTGCGATCCGGCGCCGACGGTCTCGATCAGGATGCCGCCGAGTTTGCGTCCGCCGGCCGCGCTCGCCGGCAGCGCCTCGTCCATCAGCCACAGGTCGTTCGGCCACTTAACGCCGAGCCGGCGTGCACCCGGCGGCGCGGCGTCAAGCGCATCGGCAAGCGCCGCGCCCATCGCCAGCGACAGTCCCGACCAGTCGGCCGGCGCGAGCGGCAGGGCCAGCGAGAAGGTCAGCGACGCACCCGGCGTGGCCTGCCAGACGCGGCCCTGCCGGCCGCGCCCGGCGGTCTGCTGCTCTGCGACCAGCAGGCAGGGCTGCAGGTCGGCCGAACGGCGTCCGAAGGCAGCGCTTTCGACACTGCGCCGCACCAGCACCGCAGCGCCGTCGTCGTGCACCGGTTCGCTGACGATGCGCGCGCGCTCGAGCAGCGCGGTGTTGGTCGAGGCGATACGCGCAACGACCTCGACACTCAAGCCCGGCAACGGCACCGTCAGCTGTTCCCACAGCGATTCGGCGTCCCAATGCAACGGTGTGTCGGTCATGTGGTGACGGTTCAGCGTTTGGATGCCAGCATCGTGCCGCGACAAGTCTTCGCGCCGCAGCGGCACGCATATTCCTTCTTCAGCTTCGGCGTGTAGCGCTGGTCGATGATGAGGCCGTAGTCGTAGAACAACTCCTGCCCCGGCTTCAGCGCGCGCAGCGCCTTGATGAAGATGCGGCCGTCGACTTCGTCGGCTTCGCAGTTGGGCGCGCAGGCATGGTTGATCCAGCGCGCTGCGTTGCCGCCGTGTTTGGCATCGATGACGTTTTGCGCGTCGATGTGGAAGTAGAAGGTATGGTGCGGGTCGCTCGGGTCGTGCGGGTGGCGCCGCAGCGCCTCGGGCCAGTCGATGATCTCGCCCTTGTATTCGATCAGCACTTCGCCCTTGGCGATCGGTGCCACGGCGAACACGCCCTTGCCGTGCACACCCGAGCGCCGGACCTGGATGCGCCGGCCCTTGGTGGGGGCGGAAACTTTAGAGCGGGGGGTCTTGGCGGCACCGGCTTGCGTCATCGACTTCTTTGGGTACATTGAATTGGTGGGCGCGCGCGCGTACGTGTGTGCGCGCGAGGAAGCCCGGATTGTATTGATGCCGACGTGCGTTGCGGTTTGCGCACCCAGAAAGAACCATGACCAAGACACTCATCATTGCGGAGAAGCCCTCCGTCGCGCAGGACATCGTGAGGGCACTCACGCCCAGCGCGGGCAAGTTCGAGAAACACGCCGAGTACTTCGAGAACGATCGATATGTCGTCACCTCGGCGGTCGGCCACCTGGTCGAGATCAAGGCGCCCGAGGAATACGACGTGAAGCGCGGCAAGTGGAGCTTCGCCCACCTGCCGGTGATCCCGCCGCACTTCGACCTCGCGCCGATCGACAAGGCCAAGACACGCCTCAATGCGGTGGTCAAGCTGGTCAAGCGCAAGGACGTGACGGCGCTGATCAATGCCTGCGACGCGGGCCGCGAAGGCGAGTTGATCTTCCGCCTGATCGTGCAATACGCGGCCGGCGCGAAGAGCCCGATCGCGAAGCCGATCCAGCGCCTGTGGCTGCAGAGCATGACGCCGCAGGCGATCCGCGACGGCTTCGAGCAGCTGCGCAGCGACAAGGAGCTCGCGGGCCTGTCCGACGCGGCGCGCAGCCGCAGCGAAGCCGACTGGCTGGTCGGCATCAACGGCACACGCGCGATGACGGCGTTCAACTCGCGCGACGGCGGCTTCTTTCTGACCACCGTCGGACGGGTGCAGACCCCCACGCTGTCGATCGTCGTCGAGCGCGAAGAGAAGATCCGCAAACACGTCGCACGCGACTACTGGGAGGTCAAGGCGAGCTTCGCCGCCGCGGCCGGCGAGTACGAAGGCAAGTGGTTCGACCCGAAGTGGAAGAAGAACCCGGACGATCCCGAGCAGCGTGCCGACCGCATGTGGAACGAGGCCGACGCGCAGGCCGTCGCCGCGGCAGTGCGCGGCCAGAGTGCGAGCGTCACCGAAGAGGCCAAGCCGAGCAGCCAGAGCGCGCCGGGGCTGTACGACCTGACGACCTTGCAGCGCGAGGCCAATTCGCGCTTCGGCTTCTCGGCCAAGACCACGCTGTCGATCGCCCAGGCGCTGTACGAAAAACACAAGGTGCTGACCTACCCGCGAACCGACAGCAAGGCGCTGCCCGAGGACTATGTGAGCGTCGTCAAGCAGACGATGCAGATGATCGCCAGCGAAGACATGCCCGGCCCGCTGCGCGCGCTCGCGACGCATGCGAAGAAGGCGGTGACCGAGGGCTACGTCAAGCCGAACAAGCGCATCTTCGACAACGCCAAGGTGTCGGACCACTTCGCGATCATCCCGACGCTGCTCGCGCCCAAGAGCCTGTCGGAGCTCGAGGCCAAGCTCTACGACATGGTCGTCAAGCGCTTCCTCGCGGTGTTCTATCCGCCGGCCGAGTTCATGGTCACGACGCGCATCAGCAGCGCGGCCGGCCACAGCTTCCAGACCAACGGCAAGGTGATGGTCAAGCCCGGCTGGCTCGCGGTGTACGGCCGCGAGGTCCAGGAAGACGATGCCAACCTGGTGCCGGTCAAGCCCGGTGAGCGGGTCGCGGTCGAGCATGTCGATGTCAATGCGCTCAAGACCAAGCCGCCGGCGCGCTACACCGAGGCGACGCTGCTGTCGGCGATGGAAGGCGCCGGCAAGATGATCGACGACGACGAGCTGCGCGAAGCGATGCAGGAGAAGGGCCTGGGCACGCCGGCCACCCGCGCCCAGACCATCGAAGGCCTGATCTACGAGAAGTACATGCACCGCGAGGGCCGCGAGCTGATCCCGACCGCCAAGGCGTTTCAGCTGATGACCTTGCTGCGCGGCTTGCAGGTCGAGGAGCTGACCCGCCCCGAGCTGACCGGCAACTGGGAGTTCCAGCTCGCCGAGATGGAGAAGGGGCGTCTGAGTCGCGAGAAGTTCATGAACGAGATCGCGGTGATGACGCAGCACATCGTCGCCAAGGCCAAGGAATACGACCGAGACACGATCCCCGGCGACTACGCGACGCTTGCGACGCCGTGCCCGAACTGCGGCGGCGTCGTGAAGGAGAACTACCGCCGCTTCACCTGCAACGGGCCGAACGACAACGGCGCGGGCTGCGGCTTTTCGATCAGCAAGATCCCCGGCGGGCGCAGCTTCGAGCTCGACGAGGTCGAGGCCTTCCTGGCGCACAAGAAGATCGGGCCACTCGAAGGTTTCCGCTCCAAGGCCGGCTGGCCGTTCACGGCCGAGCTCAAGCTCGCGTTCGACGACGACATCAAGAACTGGAAGCTCGAATTCGACTTCGGCGAAGACGCGAAGAAGGACGGCGAGTCAGGCGAGCCGGTCGACTTTTCGGGCCAGGTGAGCCTCGGTGCCTGCCCGAAGTGCCAGGGCCATGTCTATGAATACGGCTCGTCGTATGTCTGCGAGCACAGCGTCGGCGCGCACGTGACCTGCGACTTCAAGAGCGGCAAGATCATCCTGCAGCAGCCGGTTGCGCGCGAGCAGATGGGCAAGCTGCTGGCCACCGGCAAGACCGACCTCATGGAGAACTTCGTCTCCAACAAGACCCGGCGCAAGTTCAAGGCGCGCCTAGCGTACGACAAGAAGGAAGGCAAGGTCAGCTTCGAGTTCGAGCCACGGGCCGCGAAGGTGCCGGCGAAGAAGGCGGCGGCGAAGAAGGCGACGGTGTAGGCGTGAGGGCGGATGTTTGACGCCCGCCCCGCACAGGCCTAAAGTGAAACAGTCCGTCGCATTTCATGAGGGGTCTGCATCATGTTGCGCTGTGCTGTTTGCCTGCTGTTCGGTTTTGCACTCGTCGGTTGCGCCAGCTTCAAGAGCGAGCCTCCGGTGGCCGACGACAACGTCGACCAGGCAAAGGTCGCCGCCATCGACCGCGCGGCCAAGCGCGCCGGTGTGCAGGTGATCTGGCTGCACATGCCGCAGAAACGCAGCGTGCCGGCCCCGAGCTGAGCAAAGACAGGACCCGCTAGAAGCTGCGCCGGTGCTCCAGCGCCGGCAGCTGCGAGCGCACTGACGCGATGTGCTGGGCGTCCAGATCCGCCAGCACCACCCCAACGCCCTCGGCCAGCACGCCCAGCACCTCGCCCCACGGGCCGACGATCATGCTGTGGCCCCAGGTGCGGCGGCCGTTTTCGTGTTTCCCGCCCTGCGCAGCGGCGATCACGTAACACTGGTTCTCGACCGCCCGGGCGCGCAGCAGCAGCTCCCAGTGCGCGCTGCCGGTCGTGTAGGTGAACGCGGCCGGCACCGCCAGCAGGTCGCACGGCCGCTGGCCCGGCGCAAAGGTCAGCGCGCGGTACAGCTCGGGAAAGCGCAGGTCGTAGCAGATGCTCAAGCCCACCCGCAGCGCACCGGCGTCGAAGGCCACCGGCGCGCTGCCGGCGCGCAGCACGCGGCCTTCGTCGTAACGCTCGCGGCCGTTGTCGTAGCGGAACAGGTGCATCTTGTCGTAGCGCGCCGCGAGCGTGCCGTCGGGAGCGTAGACGTTGCTCGTGTTGAGGACCAGCTCGGGCACCTCGGTGCGGATCGGCACGGTGCCGCCGATGATCCAGAGCCGGTGCTCGCGCGCCAGCGTCGCGAGCGTGTTCTGGATGATCCCGTCGCCCGCCGTCTCGGCGAGCCCGAGCTTGTCCTCGTCGTTCGCGCCCATGAAGCAGAAGTATTCGGGCAGCGCGACCAGCTCGGCGCCGGCGTCGGCGGCCTGCGCGACCAGCCGGCGCGCGACTGCCAGGTTGCGCTCGACACTGGGCGTGGACACCATCTGCAGCGCGGCAATCTTCATCGTTCGGATTCTGTCAGCGCGGCGCCGACGCGGCAGCCGCAGGGGCATCGACATCGGGCACCGCGTCGGTCGGCTTGCGCTCGACCTTGTCGACCTTGGGGTCGGCCCACGAGCCGGTCACGCGGAACTCGCGCGTGCCGGCTTGCACCAGCGGCTTGCGCAAGATCACCTGGGCGAGGAAGGTGCCCAGGCCGATCGCAGGGTTGATCGCGGCATAGGCGAGCGAGGCGGTCGCCGCATTGATCTCGGGCACCACGATGACCCGCAAGTCCTGGGTTTCGCGTTCGATGTCGGCGCTGCCCTCCATCAGCACCACCGCCTGCACGCCGCGCATGCGCAAGTTGTTGGTGGTGGCCACGCCCTGGTTGATCTTCATGTCGCCGCTGAAGCTGTCGAACGCGAAGCCTTCCTGGAACACGTCGCGGAAGTCGAGCGCCAGGCGGCGCGGCAGCGACTGCAGGCTGAGCACGCTCAAGAGCCGCGCGGCACCCGGCTGCGCCTTCAGGAACTGGCCGGCTTCGATCGCGATGTTGACCTGGCCGCTCAACGTCGGGTAGTCGAGCGCGAGCGGCGAGCCGAGCCACGCGACCTGGCCGGCGAGGCTGCCCTTGCCACTCTTGATCGCCTTGGCGGTGCCCAGCCGCTCGAGCAGCGCGCCGCTGTCCGACAGGTCGAGCTTGAAGTTGAGCACCGAGCGGCGCCGCGCGTTGGCCGCACTGCTGACCGCGGCCCAGCTGCCGTTGCCGACGAAGTGCGCCTCGGGGGTCGTGATCGCCAGGCGCGTCAGGCGCCACTCGCGCAGCGCGTCACGACCCTCGCCGCTGACGCGGTTGACCGCTTCGACCTCGACCCGCCCGAGGTGCTTGCCGCGCAGCTCGAGGTCGTCGACGACGATGTCGAGCGCCGGCACCGTCGACGGCTGCTGCTCGAGCAGCGTCTCGACGCCTTCGGTCTCGCTCTTCGGGATCGCCAGGCGCGACAGCCGGGCATAGACGCGGCCCGCGCTGCCGCCCGGCCCGCGTCCGCCGACGCCGCGCGCCGGGCGGTACTCGACATAGCCGTTGAGCTGGTCGGCGTCGAGGTTGGCGCGCCACAGCCCGTCGTCTTGCGAGATGCCGGCCACCACCTTGGTCAGGCGGCGCGAACCGGCCAGCACTTCCTGGGCGCGCAGCGCCAGCGCGCCCGGCGCATAGCCGCCGACCGACGCTGCCGGGTCGGCGTTGGCGCCGCCCGGCGTCGCAGGCGTCGCCGCGCTCGCCGGGCCGAACAGCTTGCCCGCGACCGCCTCCCAGGCGTCGGTGTTGAGGCTCGCAAGGTTGACGAGCGCAGCGACCCCCACAGCCGGCGTCGGCGCGGCTTCCATCACGCCGATGCCGCCGCGCAGCACCTTCGGCGTGTCGCCGGTGATATCGCGCAGGTAGAGCGCCTGCACCACGCTGCCGACCTCGACGCGCAGCGTGTCGCGACCGGGCGGGCCGGGGCTCGCGTCGGGCTGCAACTGGGTCTGGTAGCGCAGCGGCAACGCCGCCTCGGCGCTTGCTTTGCGCAGCGGCGCAGGCAGGTCGGCGCCGAGACCGACCAGGTTGCTCGTGATGTTGATCTCGGAGCGCCCGCGCACGAAGTTCAGCGCGAGCCGGTAGGCGGCCTGGCCGTTCAGCGAGCCGGCAAGGCGCGACAGCAGTCCCATCTCGGGGGCACGCCGCAGCCCTTCGGCGCTGGCCGTGCCCTGGCCGTGAAAGCGCAGCACGCCGTCGCTCTGGGTTCCGCCTTCGAACGTCGCATCACCGCCCAGCACCCGCGCCGATGCGTTGGCCAGGCTGAAGCCCTTTTGCGTGAAGTCGACCCGGCCCTTGGTGGCACCGAGCAGCGGCGTGTCGGGCGTCAGGCGGATGTCGTTGCCGGCGAACGCGACGCTGCCTTTGACAGTCGCCGCGCTGGCGTCGTAGAGCGGAATGTTCAGCGCCAGCTTCAGGTCGGCGATGCCGCTGCCGCTGGCCTGGGCCAACGCCTTCTGGGTCCAGCCGCCGACCGGCGAGACGTTGACAAAGTGCAGCATGTCGGCGAGCGGCCCGCGCCCGTTGCCCTCCATCACCAGCACCGAGCGCTCGGCCAGGTTGCGGATGCCGCCCTGCACGCGGCTCAGCTCGATGCCGAACACCTGCGCCTGGGCGTTGCGGATTTCCATCGCGGCGCGGTCGAAGATCAGGTCGCCGCTCAGCTTGCTGAAGGCCGGCCAGGTCGATTCGAAGGCCGCTTCGGTGGCAGTCGCCGGTGCGCTCGGCACAAGAT
>Ga0209515_10000781_pt1 | contig 55500 bp, 67 predicted proteins | sample Subgroupgradi54m_FD_187454 | JGI IMG/M metagenome (GOLD analysis project Ga0209515, IMG submission 187454) | Subsurface groundwater microbial communities from S. Glens Falls, New York, USA - GMW60B uncontaminated upgradient, 5.4 m (SPAdes)... ... | reverse complement strand
GTTTCGGGTGTCGGAAATTAATTTTGACAAACGCATCGTCCTTGATGCAGAATATGTTGATACAATATCATTATGGAAAGACCTGAAAATAATGCTCAAAACTCCCTTAGTAATGCTGACTGGCAAAGGGGCAATATGAGAAAGCGTTTTAATCTTCAAAAACTGTTCAGAAAAAAATCGAGCCGTACCACTGTAGGAATTATCGCTTTTATAGTATTGTTTGTGTTCTTTTTTGTATATTTACCGTTTACACGAATTAAGACTCGTGCTGCAGATCTTAGCGCCTCGGCAAAAGAACTAAAGAAAGCGTTCTCTCAGAACGATCTTGATCTCGTGAAAAAAAACCTTGATACCGTTTCACAAAAATATGATGCTTTTAGAAAAGAATCAAGCTCCGTATACTGGCTTTCATTTATTCCATATGCTTCCGATTTTAAAAACGGTGTCGAAGCGGGAAGTTATCTCTTAAAAGCAGGACAGGAATCTATTGATGCTATTGCTCCCTACGCGGATCTTATTGGATTTAAGAAAGGACAAAGTTCATTTGTTGAAAAATCTGCAGACGAACGACTACAGACCGCGGTGCTCACTCTCGACAAAATTGTAGGACACATCGATCCAATTTCCCAAAATATCGAGGAGGCGGAAAAACGTGTTAAAACTATTAACCCAGACCGCTATCCGGAAACATTAGGAAAAACACAACTTCGCTCCCAGGTCTCACAATTCAAAGATACAGTTGAAGGGGTCTCAACATTATTTGTAGACGCAAAACCGCTCCTCAAACGACTCCCTGAAATTCTTGGAAAAGACAAGAAACAAACATATCTGATTATTTTTCAAAACGATAAAGAACGACGAGCAACCGGCGGCTTTTTGACATCGTATGCTATCTTCACCATTGAAAAAGGAAAAATTAAAAAAGAGGAGTCGGATGATATTTATCAGCTTGATAACTCTCTCTCTTCCCATCCTCGTGCTCCTCGAGAGATCCTGGCTTATCATAAAAATGTCTATCAACTCTATATTCGCGATAGTAATCTCTCTCCCGATTTTGTCGAGTCAATCAAACTCTTCAATGAGCTCTATGATAAAAGTTCTCGAAAGGTAAACTATGACGGAGTCATCGCGGTTGATTCAAAAGTGCTTGTCGATATGTTGACGACGTTTGGTGATACTGAAGCCGGTGGTATAGTATTTTCGGCAAAAAATGATAAACGCTGTAACTGTCCACAAGTCCTCTATCAACTCTTTGATGTGGTGGATCGACCGGTGAACTATGTAAAAGAAAACAGAAAAGGAATTCTAGGACAGCTTATGCAGGGCCTCTTGTTGAAAGTTCTCGGATTTTCTCCATCAAAATACTGGGGGCCGTTTCTTGAAGACACTCTTACAAACCTGAAACAGAAACATATTCTTCTCTACTTTACAAACGCTGATATTCAGCAATCGGTAGAGAAATTAAATTTTGCGGGAAGAATTCAGCCTTTTAATGGTGATTATCTGCACCTAAACAACGTGAATTTTGCCGGAGCGAAATCTAATCTTTTTGTGCGAGAGACGCTTGAATCAAAGACTAATACAAAGAGCTCTGGGGGTATTGAGAGAGAAGTAATGGTCACATATAAAAACCCGAGTCCACCTTCTGATTGCAATCTGGAGCGAGGAGGGCTCTGTCTGAATGCCACATTGAGAAACTGGGTCCGTGTCTACGTGCCGAAAGGGGCTAAGCTGATTACTTTTACCGGTTCGGAAACGCCCGTAAAAACATATGACGACCTGGGAAAAACCGTCTTTGAGGGATTTCTTCGGGTAAACCCTCTTGGACTTGCAAAAGTTGATGTGAAATACAAACTTCCGGAAAGCGTCTCGACAAATAACTATCAACTTATGGTTCAAAAACAACCGGGAGTGGATACCATGCAACTTCAGGTTACGGTTGATGGCAGCAGAATTTATGACAAACTTTTCCTTACGGATGTGATACTTGGCGCGCAACATTGACCTTCCTATGGGCAAATCGCTCAAAACAGAAGCAATCGTCTTAAAGAAGAAGAATCTTCCGACAAAAGATATTCTCATTACGTTTTTTACGAGAGATTTTGGAAAACTGACCACGCTGGCGAAAGGCGCACGTACGCTTACGAGTAAACGGCAACCGCATCTGCAGACAGGAAATCTTATCGGCATTCTCGTTCACGAAAACCACCAGAGCTATTATCTTCAGGAGACAGTTCTCATCTCTGCATTCTCACAGATTAAGCAAAATGCAAAAAAAATCGGATCGGTGTATTTCTTTCTCCACATTATCGACCGCCTTCTTCCCGAACATCAGAATGAATATGAGATTTATACTCTGACAAAACAGTTTCTCGTAGATCTCTCTCGCTCTTCCGAGACAAAAACGGAACTGTTGGAACGCTATCTAAACAGTGTTCTTGAAAAGCTTGGATATATCCATGGAAAAAAGCCTCTTGAACAGCTTCATCGGATTGTCGAGGAACTCACAAACGAAAAGATTCCCCTGTTTATTATATAATGATACGCATGGATAAAATTGTTGCTCTTGCCAAGCGTCGGGGATTTATCTACCCTTCTTCTGAGATCTACGGCGGCTTAAGCGGCTTCTGGGACTACGGCCCGATGGGTGTGGAGCTGAAAAACAACATCAAGCGGGAATGGTGGAACTCGATGGTTCAGCTGCGCAACGATGTCGTCGGAATAGATGCAGCGATCATCATGAATCCAAAAGTCTGGGAAGCTAGTGGCCACGTCAAAGCATTTTCTGACCCGTTAGTTGAATGCAAAACCTGTCATCAACGTTTTCGTGCAGATAAAAAAGATGGGCTGAAAGAACATGAATTAAAAGTCCACAAAGGAGAAAAAGTCGAATGGACAGAGCCGAAACAATTCAATCTTCTCGTTGAAACATTTCTTGGAATTACGGACAAAACAACTATCTATCTTCGTGGAGAAATCACACAGGGGGCGTTTGTTAACTTCAGTAACATCGTTGATTCAACCCGAGTTAAAATCCCGTTTGGCGTTGCCCAGATCGGAAAAGCATTTCGGAACGAGATCACGCCTGGTAACTTCACTTATCGAAGTCGAGAATTCGAGCAGATGGAGCTCGAGTTTTTTGTAAAGCCGGACGAGAAAGAAAGCAAAAAATGGTTTGATTATTGGAAAGAACAACGCATGAACTGGTATCTTAAACTTGGTATGAATAAGGAAAAACTTCGATTTAGAGAACACAAATCAGATGAACGAGCACATTATGCTCGTTTTGCCGAGGATATTGAGTACAAAGCTCCTTTCGACTGGTCTGAGTTTGAGGGAATCCACCACAGAGGAGACTGGGATCTTTCCAGTCACAAACTGAACTATAAAGACCAGGAAACCGGTGAGACGTTTACTCCCTGGGTTATTGAGACTTCTGGCGGCGTTGACCGATCGGCCCTATTTTTTCTTCTGAATGCATATCACGAAGAAGAGAAGCGCGTCGTACTCAAGCTTCATCCCAAGCTAGCGCCCTTTAAAGTGGCAGTATTTCCCTTGGTTGCCAACAAAGAGAGTCTCGCAGCAAAAGCAAAAGAGATCTTCCAGCAACTCAAACCGCAATATATGACTGCGTGGGATGATCGTGGAAATATTGGAAAGAGATATGCAGCCCAAGACGAGATCGGAACCCCCTACTGCATCACTGTGGATTATGAAACATTAGAGAAAGAGACGGTAACGATTCGCGATAGAGATACCGCCGAACAAGAGCGTGTTCCTGTAGAAAAAATCGCTAGGTATTTACAAAAAAAAATATTATAATACTTGATATGAACAAACTCGGTCAAAAACAGCTCATGGCTATCGGAGCAGTTGCAGTGGTCCTTGTTATTATCATCAGCGCTGTGGTGTTGAGTGGAAAGAAAAATGCCGCAAAACAATCCGCTTCAGGAAGCTCGATTCAAAATGAAGAGGTCATCCCAACTGTTGATTCGTCCGTACAGGTCGACTTGAAAGCACTTCCAGGAAAAAAAGAGGTCGTCTTAAGCGTTAAAAACATGCCATCAGGAACGAAAACCTTGGAGTACGAACTCTCCTATGAGGCAAGAAATCAAGGTCCACAGGGAGTAATTACACAGCCAATTGACGTGAGCAATGAGACGAGTTATGAGAAAAAAATTACTCTCGGAACCTGTTCTTCCGGAACCTGCGTGTACCATGATGTTGTCGGAAGTATCAAGCTCTCGTTAAAATTCACGGGAACCTACGGTCAGAGAATCTTCGTGAAGGATTACGATCTGTAAAGTTTTAGAATTTAGGATTTTTATATAGATGCCTCTCATTAAATCTGCAAAAAAGAAATTACTACAAGATAAAAAACGCACGAAATATAATAAGAAATATGAGCTTGCAATAAAGAGCGCGCTGAAACAAATCAAGAAGCAGAAAGGGGACGCAAAAAAAGCCGTCCAAAAACTATATTCAGCCATTGATAAAGCCCTGAAGAAAAAAATTATTCATAAAAATAAGGCCAATCGGTTAAAGGCTCAAGCAACAAAACTCGCCCGTAGCTTTTCAAAGAAAAAACAGGTACAATCAAAATAATGAGGTACCGCATCAATCTGATTGGTGAAAAAAAGCGGGGATTCTTCGACAGTCTTCTCTATTTTTTCATGAACTATCTTCGCTATATTCTTGTAATTACACAACTTGTGGTTATTGGCGTACTTTTTTTTCGTTTTCGCGTTGATCAAAATATCATCGACCTAAAAGATTCAATCGATCAAAAAAAACAAATCGTAGCCGTAGTTGCTCCACTGTTGGGTGAAGCGGAAAAAGTGGATTACCAGGTAAAGGAAGTAAAAACTGTTCTTCAAGCACAATCTACCTTTGCATCGATGACAAACTATCTCCTTTCTCAATTTCCTGCTTCTATAACGCTCACTGCATTTTCCATTGAGGCTGATAAGGTAAGTCTTACCGGATCGGCAACAAATCCAAAAGATATCCAGCTTTTTTATACTAAATTGAAAAAAGACGCAAATTTTGCAAAGGTAGAACTCTCCAATCTAAAACGCGATCGGACTGGATATGCGTTTATATTGGAGTTGAGTGGGTATAAAGGTAAATAACGATGGAAAACTCAAATCTTCTCAAAAATCTTTTAAAACAGTTTCAATCAAAGAAAACGCAGGATTATACGTATCTCACTGTTTTCTTTATCTTGTTTTCGGTCTTTCTTTTCTTCGCGATACGCCCGTCTCTCGACACTGCAGTAAGGCTTCAACAAGAGGAAAACGATCTGAAAAAACTGGACATACAATATGAACAGCTCATTACCAGTATTGTTGACAATCAAGCTTCACTTGAAAGAGTTCGTGATAGACTGCCACTGTTGAACCAAGCTCTTCCCCGAAGTCCAGAGATCAATACAGTAATAAAAGATATTGAGACGGTCGGATCAGAACATGGGGTTTCGTTTCAGACCATCACGGTGGGGCAAGTTGATCTTGTCCAAAAAGATATTGGAAAAGTAAGACCTCTTGTGGTGAATATTGGTGCGGCAGGTCGGTTTGAAGATCTGATACAATTTATTCAAGGTCTCTATGGACAACGGAGATTGAAATTCATTAAAAATTTATCAATCACAAAAAGCGCATCGACTGCATCCGGAAGCGGACAGCTCAATGCTATTATGCAAATAGAGGGCTATTATTTATGAATAGACGGGAGCTTTTCATTCTCTCAATTACAATCTTTCTTACTGTTGCGGCATGGGTGACCGCGGATATTCTTCATTCAAAAGCGCAAGAACACTTAAAAAACACTGTTCAACTTCCATCTGCAAAAAAATATGATCTCGATGAAAATGTTTTTACATTGCTCGAGTTACGCAAGTAATACCGATGAGTTATTCGCAGTTTTATCTTAAAAAAGAGGCAAAAATTCCTACTATCGTTAGCTTTCTTGTTGTTGCGCTTATTCTTATTCTTATGGGAAAATTCTTTTTTTCGGTCTCTTTTCCTTCCACCGCATCTAAAAAACAACTGCATCGAATGGAAATAGCAAATATTTTTTCTAATCAAACTACAATCGTCTGGCAAACCGATCAGAAAGAAACCGGATGGGTTGTTTACGGAACGGATAAAAACCAATTAAATCAAACAGCGTCTGACGATAGAGATCTCGATAAAAACAAAAATTCATTTTTGCTTCATTATGTTACGCTGCAGAACTTGAAAGAAAACACACAATACTTTTTTAAAATAGTCAGTAATTCCGGCTTAATAGAAAAGCCAAATAGAGATGCCTTCGGCTTTAAAACACCATCAAGCAAACTCGCAGTAAGAAATCTTTCGCCGGCCTATGGAAAGGTTATCAACCAACTAAACCAACCCGTTGAAAACACTCTTGTTCTTCTTTATATTAACCACGCATACACGCTCGCCGGTCTTTCAAAAAGCTCCGGAGAATGGCTTATTCCTTTAAATTATATTATTGATTCTTCAACTCAAGAGATAAAAAATATCGGGAAAGACGAAGCGGTTCGGCTACAATTTTTGAGCGAGGAAGGACCCCCCTCAAATATTAAAGCTGTAGTTTCTAATCTTAGTCCAGTCACGGAAAACGTTGTTATCGGTAAGGACTATGATTTTACCAAACCGAGTGATGTTCTTTCTGCAGACTCACAGAGAATAACCGCTTCGATTGAGATCGTCTTTCCAAAGGAAAATGCAACGATTCCCACTGGAAATCCTTTGATCAAGGGAAAAGCTGTCCCCAACTCGACCGTGAGCGTGACCGTTAGCGAAGGAAAGAGCGCCACCTCTGTACAGGCAGGGGTTGATAAAGACGGAGTATGGCAGGTAACGCTTCCGCAGCAGCTTGCTGTGGGTCAACATACCATTACACTACAGGCAAAAGATCAGAGCGGAAATATACTCACCAAAACGCGGTTGTTTACAGTGGCAAAAAGTGGCGAGCGGGTACTCGGCGAGGCTACGGGATCTGCCACACCGACAATCACACCTGCTCCAACAACAACTACGCAGCCTATAACTTCAGTAACGCCGACCACTCTGACTGCGACAGTAACACCAAAACCTCCTGTAACCGGAGAAAATATTACGTATCTTGGATTAACAAGTGGAGCTCTGATTCTTCTCGGGCTCGGAATTCTTGTCGTTTTTTAAGGCTTGCAGGAGCCTCCGTCATCCGCAGTAAACTCACAATGAACGTATTCGTGAATCACCCGGAAATCACTGTTTGTCGGGGTGAGTACATATCTTCCATCATATGTTGAGACATTCGGAACGACGAAGAAATCCCGAGGAAGCGCATAGTTTTTGAGCTGAAAATTTCCCTTCAGTACAATCTCCTTTGCAATGATCGCGGCCTGCTGATTTGTCAGATCGCGGGTAATAAGTGGGTCGAGATGTTTGTAAAGTTCCTCTATCTTCTGTACATTCATTGATCGAACCAGTGAGAGAGTCTTATCTTTTACTCCAATCAGGATCTTCTGTTGCCTTTTGCTTCTTGAGAAATCGCTTCCTTCTGTGCCAATTGCATTTCTTGAACGGACAAATTTCAAAGCGGTGGAACCATCCATATGTGTTGTTCCTCTTTGGAAAGAGACGGTTTCGTACCGACAATGATATTCAGGATCGCCTCCGCATTCATCATTTTCTTTCCCCTCGATAGGATATTTATTATCTACAAATGAATTTTCTACCTCGACGTCGATTCCGTCAAGATAATCAATCAGCTCTTTAAACTCTTGAAAGTTGATCACAACTCCATACTGGATGGGTGTTCCAATGATTGAGCTGACTTCTGCTTTAGCCAGTTTTAGTCCTCCTCCTCTTTGTTTTGCTTCTCCAATTGCATATGCCGCATTGATTTTATCCTGAATTGTGTAAGCCCATACGTCACGAGGAATCCCGATGGTAACCGCTCTATTTTTCTTAAAGTTGTAGTTGGTGACGAGAATAGAGTCAGAGAGGGTAGGCCCTTCATGTTCTCCTCCTGCAATACCAAGAACCAAAATATTTGTCTGGTCATCGATCCTTCGTATCTCATCCCATGAAAGTAGGGTCCGTAATGGAGAGATGTGCATGATTTTTGTGAGAACAATGTAGTAGGGTCGCACGACAAAAAAGAAAACGAGGAAAAGCAAAAAAATAAAAAAAATCAAAAATCTCCTTTTCATACCAGTTTCAAGAGCGAAAAAAAAGAGCCCGGATCAAGTGAGATTCCTCCTACCAAGAGGCCGTCAATCTTACCATTTTGAAGGTACACGGATGCGTTTTCAGAATTTACGCTTCCTCCATAGAGAAACTGCGTAGAATCAGAAAGAGTAAGTTCTTGTTTTAGTTCTACAACCTTCTCAACTGACTCGTTGTTACCGCTCCCGATTGCGGAAACCGGTTCATAGGCAACTATCTGAACATTAGGAATAATTTCGTCTTCTTTTCCCTGAATACAAAGGATCGGTTCAATGTTGTTCGCGCGTGCTTGTTCAAGCTTTTTTTTTATAACTATGTTATCTTCATTAAAATGAGTTCTTCGTTCGCTATGCCCGATAATAACATACTCGATGAGTTCGACCAGACTTGTTGCCGTAACTTCGCCAGTGAAACTTCCAGATTCGAATTGTGAAAGATCTTGGGCGCCAAGTCTGAGATTTGGAATATTGACAAAAAGTTTTTTTGTTGCTTCAAGAAAGGGGAATGGTGGACATATGACGACGACGAGTTCGTTAGCGCTAAGTTTGCCTTGGACATTCCTGTCGGCCATAAGAAGCACGTTGAATTGCTTTATCCACTCCTTTGCCTCGGAAAGATTTTTGTTCGCTTTCCAGTTGGCAATAATGTATTTCATTTATAATTAAAGTATACGGTATGAAAGACTCTGTGTTCAATGGCTTGAATAATCAGCAAAAAACAGCAGTCGAACAGATATTTGGCCCCTCTATTATCCTCGCCGGTGCCGGATCAGGAAAAACTCGTGTACTTATCCATAAAGTGATGAATCTCATCAAAAATCAACAGATACTACCCTCCTCAATCGTTATGATTACGTTTACGAACAAGGCCGCGACCGAGATGAAAGAGCGAATCCAGCGGGCTCTACCAGGAGCAGATCCTCTCGGATACGTGGGGACATTTCATTCTTTCTGTGCACGCATCCTTCGCATTGACGGCCCATCTCTCGGGATCGAACGAAACTATATCATCTACGATGAGTCTGATCAACTCTCGCTTATTAAGAGCGTCATGAAAGAAGAGAATATCGATAAGTTCACTCCGGGCTATTATCTTAATCGCATCTCTTCGGCAAAAAATGCGATGATCGGTCCGGACCGGTACATTGAGATCTTCTCCGATTATGCAGTGCCAGAAACATACAAGATTCATAAGAGTTATCAAACAGCGCTGGTAAAAAATCATGCTCTGGATTTCGACGATCTCCTCATCAAGGCCATTGAGTTGCTGACGTTCCATCCGGAAATTAAAAAAAAGTATCAGAACCGCTACCGTTTTTTTCTCGTTGACGAGTTTCAAGACACAAACCTGGTTCAGTATCGGTTGACGAAAATTCTTGGAGAGAAAGAAAAAAATATAACAGTCGTTGGGGATTTCTCCCAGAGTATCTATTCATGGCGAGGAGCAGATATCACGAATCTCGAAAAATTTGAGAAAGATTTTCAGGGAACAAAAATATTTCATCTAGAAACGAACTATCGTTCAACGCAAACTATTCTTGATTTTGCTTACTCAATCATCACAAAAAACCAGACGCATCCAGTACTCCATCTCGTGACGGAAAACGGAAAAGGCGAGGAGATCGTTTTTATGGAAACCGATAACGAACAGGACGAGGTCGTCTTTGTTGCCAATGAGATTCAGGAGTTGAGTAAAACTCATGATCTTTCTTCGATAGCCGTTCTCTATCGAACGAATGTTCAGTCGCGAGTCATGGAAGAGGCTCTTCTTCATTACGGGATTCCATACGTCTTAGTTGGAGGAACGCGGTTTTATGAGCGAAAAGAAATCAAGGATGTACTTGCCTATCTCCGGCTTCTTGTGAACCCGAATGAGTCTGTCTCAAGAGAGCGAGTTCAGAAACTTGGAAAAACCCGATGGACTCGCTTTCAGGAAGAATATCAAAACCTGCAAAAACACAAAGAAACAGCAACCACTGACGAACTGATCGAGCAGCTTTTTCGATTAACAAAATATCTCGAGCTTTATAATCCGAATGAGGAGGAGGATTTTTCCCGTCTTGAAAATATTAAGGAGCTGAAGTCTGTCGCGATTCGCTTTCCAGATCTGATCGAGTTTCTTGAGCAGGTAGCGCTGGTTGAGTCGGAGTATTTTGAGGATGAAAAAAAACACGGGACAAAAGACGGGGTCAGGTTGATGACGCTTCATCAGGCAAAGGGACTGGAATTTGACTGCGTCTTCATCATCGGCGTGGAAGAGGGGATTCTGCCGCATTCTCGTTCCACAGACGATCACTTTCAGCTTGAGGAGGAGCGGCGACTATTCTATGTGGGGATAACGCGAGCGAGGGGACGACTCTATATTACAAATGCGCGAAAACGATTTATATTCGGTAGAAGAAATTACGCCATGAAATCGCGCTTTCTCATGGACGAAGACTTCATTCAATTTGGGTAGTGTTTAATATGCCCTCTTCACCATAAAATCTTTGTAGCTCCTCTTGAAGAATAACGTACAACGCACTATGAATTGTTTCTGCTTGCACTTGAGATTGTTCTATAAATTCAGGATCTTCTCTCATCTGATTAAGTTCCCCTTGAAGATCTTCCCAATCTTCGCTATCTTCATTTTCTAGTAATGTTTTTGCAGCAGCCGATACCATAGAAAATGAAAAATCCTGGACAGATTGAGGGGTGATTTTATCAATCGCTGCCGTTGATTTTTGTTGATATTCTTGTGGCGAGAATGTTTGGCGAACAACAGCTTCATAAAGATCATTGTGTCTATAGATATCTTTTAATGGAACCTTTTTGTCCTTGGCTATTCTTTTTGCCGTTTCGTGCATCCTTTCTAAGTTGTCTAAACGACGCTCTGGACTTATTTCAAACAAATTAAGGAAAGAACCAACTAACTGTCTGAAAAAAGTTCTAAACTGTTCTGTCGTAAAGGGTGGCTCATCTCCTTCTTCCTCGGCAGCCTGTGTAATTATCTCATCAAGCACAGTATCGTCTAAATTTGCGAGCAAGTCCGAGATAGATTCGGCGATTGTTTTGGTTCCTGGAGAAATAAGAAAATTCTCTACAGCCTTTATTTCGGCTTCAGCAATAACCTGTTTCAAGCCAAGAGGCATAAGAGGCTGAAAAGGTGTCTCCATGTATTGAGATAGTCTTTGCTGAACCACTTCATTTTCAAGAGTCATTCTATCAACCATTGTGCGAGCGATAGTAGATAGTGGTTCTGATTCATGGAGATTGGCATTTTCACTGTCTCTTCTTTCTGACATGAAAAGTGAGTATAACAGTTTCACGTCTGACTGTCAACTATAGGCTTCTTTGTCCAGGCGGGCTATAAGTCCTGAGTTTATCGAAGGGCTATAGTCCTGAGTTTATCGAAGGGCTATGTTTAGTACGCCCCACCAGTCCAATTTGAACCGACTCGGTTAAATCGGGCTTTGTGAATTTAACTATGTAGTTTCTATCTCTATTCAGTTGGGATAATGGCATTTTTTGTACTTCTTGCCTGATCCGCACCAGCAAGGGTCATTCCTGCCAAGTTTGTGTTTTTTTGTTACCGGAGCAGAGGTAGAGAATCCCTCTGAACTATCTTCGACCGTCTTCCACGTCGCGGTGAAACCTTTTTCTTTTTTTTCCTTAGACGTCGGTAAATGTTCTTCGGCAGGGGATTGAGCAAAAGGATCAGTCTTGGATGCGGATTTATAGATTAATTTTTCATCTCGTGTCTCTTGGGGTTTTTCTTGTTGCACCGGTGCAGGGGAGACATCAACCTCGATCTTGAATAGTCGCCTACTCGAATCAAAACGAATATCGTTCAATAATTTCTCAAACATTGAGTACGCCTCATTTTTATACTCAATGAGAGGGTCGAGCTGTGCATAGCCCCGCAGACCTATCCCCGTTCGCAGATCCTCAATAGCGGTCAGATGCTCTGTTAGATAGGTATCTATTGTGTTTAGGAATACAAACTGTACCACTCGATTCCACACCTCTTCTCCAGAATTTTTCTCACGGGTCTTATATTCCTTTCGAATTAACTCCTTTAGATAATTCATCAACCTCTCGATGTTTTTTTCTTTGAGGTAGTCCCTCACTTTTTCCGAAGGAACAGGAAAAATTAAGTTCAGTTCGGTCGCGAGTTTTTCTGCAGTTTCTTGAACGTTATCAATCTCGCCGACTGTAAACTGATTTACCAAAGACTCAATCTCCTCGTCAAGCGTTGAGAAAATAGTTTCACGAAACGCGTTGAGGTCTGTATCAAGCTGTAGTAGAATGTTTCTCCGCAGATCATAGACAATCTCGCGCTGTTTATTCAATACATCGTCAAAATCGACAAGATGTTTTCGCGTATCAAAATTAAACCCTTCTACCTTAACTTGAGCCTGTTCTATTGCTTTTGAGACCATTGAGTGCGTAAGCGGTTGATCTTCTGGGAGATTGAAAAACGTCATCAGTTTCGAGATCTGCTCCCCTCCAAAAATTCTCATCAGCTCATCCTCGAGTGAGACAAAAAAGCGAGACTCTCCCGGATCTCCCTGACGTCCTGCACGACCGCGAAGCTGATTATCAATACGGCGTGACTCGTGGCGCTCGGTTCCCAGAATATACAACCCTCCCATCGCAACGACTTCATCATGCTTCTTTTGCCACTCCGCCACTTCTTTCTCAAATCTTTTTTCCTCCTCCTTTTTGCTTTTTCCTTCTGCTTGGTATTGATTTGGCGGAGTTCCTCCTAGTACGATATCTACTCCTCGTCCTGCCATATTTGTTGCGACAGTAATGGTTCCTTTTTCTCCTGCATGCTCGATGATATGGGCTTCCTTCTCATGATTTTTCGCGTTCATTACTTGGTGAAGAACGCCACGCGTTGTGAGAAGTTGCGAGATGAGTTCATTCTTTTCAATCGAAGTCGTGCCAATAAGTACCGGTCTACCGATCTTAAACTGCTTGATTGATTCCTCGACGATCGCACTGTATTTGCCTTTCTCTGTTTTATAGATCATATCTGGATTATCCGTTCGTCTCATCTCGCGATGCGTCGGAACCACCAACACATCTGTCTTGTAGATCTTATGGAACTCCTCTGCCTCGGTAGCCGCAGTCCCGGTCATTCCGGCTAATCTCTCATATTTCCGGAAGTAGTTTTGGAGGGAGATCGTCGCGAGCGTTTTTGATTCTCTCTGAATCGGCACTCCTTCTTTAGCCTCAATTGCCTGATGAATTCCCTCGGAAAACCTTCGTCCCTGAAGCAATCGTCCGGTGAACTCATCAACGATGATAACCTCCCCATCACGTACAATATACTCTTTATCGACTTTAAATAAGGCTTCTGCCTTCAGAGCGGCCTCAATATGAAAAAGAGTGTCAAAATCCTTCTCGTAGATATTTGAGACACCAATAAGTTTTTCTATCTGGGCGATCCCCTCCTCTGTTAGGTTTGCGGTGCGTGTCTTTTCGTCGATCACAAAATCTTTTTTGAGATCGAGTTGTCGAACTAATGCTGCATATTGATAGTAGCGAGAAGTATCCTGCTCGTACGGCGCGGAGATTATGTGAGGAGTCCGTGCTTCATCGATGAGTACAGAGTCTGCCTCATCAATAATTGCAAAATAAAATCCTCTCTGTCTGATCTCCTGTGAAGAAGTCGCCATATTATCGCGAAGATAATCGAATCCGAACTCACTATTGATTCCGTAGGTGACATCTGCCAGATATGCTTCTTTTCGTGAGAGGGGACGAAGATGGGTGAGCCGCCAGTCTGACGTTTCAGCGTCGATATAATCTGCATCGTATATAAATGATGCTTCAGAGATGATTGCCGCTGTTGAGATGCCTAAGAAATCGAAAACGCCTCCCATCCAACCCGCATCACGACGGACAAGATAGTCATTCACCGTAACAAGATGCACTCCCTTTCCAGAAAGCGAATGTAAGTACAACGCTGTTGTTGCAGAAAGAGTTTTTCCCTCTCCGGTTTTCTGTTCCGCAATTTTCCCCTCCGAAAGGGCAACTCCGGCAATGAGCTGAACATCGAAATGTCGTTGTCCGAGAACACGACGAGCCGCCTCACGAACCAGAGCAAATGCACGAGGAAGAACCTCTTCGAGTTGCTTTTCTCCCGACTGAACGAGCTTTCTCAACTCCTCTGTCTCCTTTGGAAACCCGCTGTCAGGAAGATCTCGAATCTCATCCTCTAACGAATTAACCGCGTCGACAGTTCTCCGAATACGATTCAGCTCCCGTTCGTTAAAATCGAGAATGTTTTTGAAGATCTTAAACATTTTATTTACTAAAGTACTCCTGGGGAATGATGAGGATTTTTTGTGCTGAGTAGCGATTTTTCTCCTGCTCCCTCCCCGTTTTCTTATATACAAACTCTACGGTATCCCCTTCTTTAAGTTTCGTAAGCGTTGTCGGATCAATACTCAACGTCTTTGCATCGAGCAAATATTTTTTTGTAAAAGTCTCGACGTCTAATGTATAGGTCTCTTTGTCAAGCGTCGCAACTTTTAGAAAAAAACCCGTTTTATTTACCTCTGTGATCTTTCCTGATCCTTGAAAGAACTGCTCATCAATGTAGACAATATTTGCAGTTAGAGTTTTATCGGTCAGTGGGCCTGTGACAATAATATAGTCGTTTTTAGCCAGATTAGAAAGCTGTGAGTCTTTTTTTTGTCCTGCAGAAATCGTGAAGATTTTTGTTAGATCTTTATCAATCTTTACATCATACTGCATTCCCGTCTCTGTCTTTATCTTTACAGTTGTTCCCGATATGGTAACAATCGTTCCGGCGTATGCCTTTTGATCTTTTTTGCGCAGTTCTGCAACTTTTGAGGCTATTTTATCCTTTAGATTTTGAGCTTCTTGTAGATCAGTGCTTGAGGAAGGGCTCGGTGAACCGGTCTGTGCCAAACTGAAAGGGACAGCAACCAGTAAGAATACGCTGAACAACACTGCTGTTATTTTTTTCATAGTTCGTTAAGATAATATACTTTTAAAGTCTTCGTCTGCGGATTTGATTGATTACCTTTTGGATATGCAGAAACTACAATAGTATTTTCTCCTAAAGAAAGCGGTACTTTAACGGAAAAATCACCTTTGCTATTTTTTACAGCTACATCTTTAATCGGCGTCTGAATAATAAGAAGGCTGTCTTTGCTCGCTTTTCCTTTCACGGTCACTGAGTCCTGCCCAACTATTAAATTCTGATCCGGAGCGGTGATCTCGAGTGGTTGGAGTTCGGCATTTTTTGCCATAATTTTCGGCGTAATCTGTCCCTCTGCCGGAATTGGTTTTTGTCCTTCAAACTGTCGAAGGCGAAGAACTATGACCACTGCGACAATCAATCCGAGAAGTACTCCGAAGAAGATAGCAATACTTGTTTCTTTTTTCATACGATTAATCTAGCCTAAGCGACCCAAAGTCTTTGGGATTTCCTCGATGAGGGTTCTATTATTATACCAGTATTTTTGCCGTAAGAAAAGCTTCTCTGCGGTTTTTTTTAACAGAATCGAGGCGAGAACAGAGGAAAGAATCGGATCGTTTTTTGCGTAGAAACTGGTGGTGAGACCTGCAAGAATATCTCCGGTGCCTCCTTTGGTCAACCCCGCATTTCCTCCTTGGACAACGTGCGTTATTTTTCCGTCCGAGATGATATCGTCAACAGCTTTAAGAAGAATCACGCAATGATATTCGTTCGCTATCATTTCGACATTCTTTATTCTTAATTCATTATTCATTCTTCTAACGTTTATCCCAAATAACATCTCGAACTCTCTCTGTTGTGGAGTAATGATTGCTGGCTGTTCTAACAGTTTTAACCACTTCGCGTCTATCATCTGAAGCGCTCCCGCATCAAACGCAAATCTTTTTTTTGGAAATTTCTCGATCAAACGTTTAACAAGCTGTTTCGTATATTGAGCTTCTTGAGTCTTTCCTCGCAACATTCCCGGACCGACCAGAATCGCATCGTCCTCTCGCACATACTCCTCAATATGATCCCGCGGCACCACGATGCCGTTTCGAAACTTCTTTTTCAAAGAGAGCATGATCTTATTGTTCTCCACTGTTGATGAGTAATGGACCATATCGACAAAATACGAAGAAACTTCTGCAGCCCAGATCGAGGCAGCGTGAAAAAGCGATGAACCACCAATGACCAGCACCTTTCCATTTTGTCCTTTATGGGACTGTGCGGGAGGAAGGTACAATCTATCGAGAAAAGAGCTTACTCTTTGTGTGTCTGACGTTTTAATTACCATGCGTGCTATAATTTTACAATGTCATTCACTCATTTGCAGCTTCGTAAGGCGTTCAGCAAATTCTGGGAAGAAAAGCCGCGGGAACATAAACTCGTCGAACCGGTTTCTTTAATTCTTGGAAATGACTCTACAACTCTCTTTACGGGATCAGGAATGCAACCTCTTGTTCCCAATCTTCTGGGAGAACCTCACCCTCTGGGGAAAAAACTCTATAACATTCAGCCGTGTTTCCGATCGCAGGACATCGAGGAAGTTGGAGATAATCGTCATACCACGTTTTTTGAGATGATGGGAAATTGGTCCTTGGGAACCTATTTTAAAAAGGAACAGCTCGAGTGGTGCTGGAAATTTTTTACAGAAGAGCTGAATCTCTCAAAAGAACAGCTTCATGTGACGGTCTTTGAAGGAGATAGCACAATTCCCGCTGATGATGAGTCGTACGAGATCTGGAAAAAGCTCGGCATTCCGAGGTCGCAAATTCACAAATATGGCGTCGAGAAGAACTGGTGGTCACGTGCGGGAGTGCCGGATGCGATGCCGGCTGGAGAACCGGGCGGGCCTGATAGCGAGGTGTTCTTTGAGTTTAACAATGTGAAGCATGATAAGAAGTTTGGACAAAATTGTCATCCTAACTGTGAATGTGGACGATTTTTGGAGATTGGGAACTCTGTTTTTATGCAGTATAAGAAAAATAAAGACGGATCATTTTCAGAACTTCCTAATAAGAATGTAGACTTTGGCGGCGGCCTCGAACGCATCCTCGCCGTGGTCAACAACACCCCCGACGTCTTCCAGACAGACGCATACAGAAAAATTATCAGAGCCGTTGAAGAAACCTCTGGAAAAAAATACTCCGATGAAAGATTTGCAGAAGCTATACGTGTTGTTTCAGATCATTTAAAAGCCGCTACATTTCTCGTTAAAAACAATGTTCTTCCTTCAAATAAGGAACAAGGCTATGTATTACGTCGCCTCCTCCGACGTGTTGCTGTCAAATACAGACTCATGACGAACGCGTTTAGGTCGAACGATATGTCAATTGTTGCTCGTTCTGTCTTGTCTACATATGAAAATATTTATTTTGAAATTAAAACTGATGAAGTAACAATTTCCAGAATTATTGATGAGGAAATGAAACGGTTTTCCCACACTCTTGAACGTGGATTGAAGGAGATTCAGAAATTAAACTCGATTACCGGAAAACAGGCGTTTGATTTTTATCAATCTTATGGTTTTCCATTTGAAGTAACGCAGGAACTCTTCAGAGAAAAAGGCGTTGATATCAGTGAAGAAGAATTTCAAAAGGCTGTGGAAAAACATCGAGAACTTTCCAGGACCTCTGCAGCAGGAAAGTTCAAAGGAGGACTTGCGGATAAAAGTAAACAGACAGTGAAATATCACACAGCGACGCATCTGATTCATCAAGCCCTATTTGATGTCTTGGGAATAGTACGCCAGGAGGGATCGAATATAACGACTGAACGATTACGTTTTGATTTCTCCTCTGAAAAAAAACCGTCCCCCGAGCAGATCGGAGAAGTTGAAAAGATTGTGAATCAAAAAGTAAAGGAGGCGCTACCGGTTCGCTTTGTGATGATGCCGAAGAACGATGCTTACAAGATCGGAGCACGGGCTTTTTCCAAAGAAAAATATGGGGATACTGTAAAAGTATATTATGTGGGCGGGACAAAACCTGCCGATGCCTATTCAAAAGAGTTCTGCGGCGGCCCCCATGTCACAAATACCAAAGAGATAGGAAGGATCGAGATCTACAAATTCGAAAAGATCGGAAGCAATCTTTATAGAGTATACGCGCGCTAAAGATCCGAAGAACATGGATTCGCAGCAAATGTCATTGCTGGCAAAGACTGTACTAAACAATTCCAAAGAGTTATGCATTGATGCATTTGCGAGAAGACATGTTCGAGGATCAAAGATAAGCGCTTGACATTCAAAGCCTGTTTTTTTATAGTTTATACTTATGGCAACTGCGAGAAAAAAACAAGCGCACAAATCTACGCCTCGCAGATCGTCCCGCAGTCCTCGACAAATATACTCTCCACCTGCTCAGACAAATTTTTATCAGCACCGCGGAGGAGTAAATCCTCTTCTTATGCTTTTGGTGATCGCGCTTGCATTTTTCACAGGGTATCTTTTTTTTAAGGTGCAAAATCTTGAAAAGGCAACAGCTCCAGGAAACGTCGCTCAACAACTCCCACAGCAAGCTGCTGCTCCCGGAACAAAACAAAATGTGAGTAACGGCCATCTTCCCGTTCTCGGGAATAAAGATGCCAAAGTAACTATCGTCGAGTTTGCAGATTTTCAATGTCCATTCTGTAAGCGTCTTCACGATGAGACAATCCCACAGATTAAAAAAACATACATCGACACAGGAAAGGCGAAACTCTATTATCGCCACTATGCATTTCTCGGTCAGGAATCAACCTGGGCGGCTGAAGCATCGGAATGTGCAAACGAACAGGGAAAGTTCTGGGACTATCATGATCTGCTTTTTGATAAACAAGGACAAGAAAACTCTGGAACCTTCTCAAAAGATAATTTGAAAGGATTTGCACAACAGCTTGGATTAAACACATCTCAGTTTAATGATTGTGTTGACGCTGAAAAATATAAAAAGAATGTATCCGACGATCTCAATGACGGGCAGAAACTCGGTGTGAACGGAACGCCGGGAACATTTGTAAACGGTCTTTTGGTTGAGGGGGCTCAACCATTTGCCGCATTCCAAAAAACCATCGACCAAGAACTAAAGAAGTAAACCTTATTTACTCTTATTGAGAGATCTTATCTCAGAAAGCTTCTTTCGAGATTTTTCCTTAAACCACGCAGGGGTTCTATATTTTGCTCTTTTACCTACTCTTAAGCTTCTCATTTTAAACTAAAAATGTTGAGACGTGGTGACGCGTACGGGAGTCGAACCCGTGTTACTAGGATGAGAACCTAGTGTCCTGAGCCACTAGACGAACGCGCCTCCGTCTTGACATTATCTGCCAATTGTAGTATATTGTAGCATAATCCTTACTCCTATTAGGGATCTTTTTTTATAAATCTTATGAACAAAGTTCAGCTTACAAAAGAAGGGCTTACAAAGCTCCAAGAGGAGTTAAAGGATCTTAAAGAACGAAAGCGACCAGAGGCGGTTGAACGACTGCAGGCCGCTCGCGGAATGGGAGACCTTTCCGAAAACAGCGAGTACACTGCTGCAAAAGATGGGCTCGAGTTTGTCGAGGAAAGAATCAAAGAGATCGAGGAAATCCTCAAACACGCGGACATTGTAGAAAGTCATTCCAATGGCCATGAAGTAACGCTCGGGTCGGCGGTAACCGTCGAGTTGAATGGTGAAAAAGAATCGTTTTCACTCGTCGGCGAATTCGAGGCTGATCCGATGAACCACAAACTTTCCAACACCTCTCCGATAGGAAAAGCGCTTCTTGGAAAAACAGTAGGGAGCAGCGTGGAAGTGGATGTACCAGCGGGAAAACTTACCTACAAAATCCTCAAAATAGAGTAACGTCTCCTATCGCTGCGAATTTCTAATTTTTAGTTCTTAATTTTTAGTGAATTGTAAAATTAACTAATTAGATATTGAATAGAAATTAGAAATTAGAAATTATAAAATTAGACGTGATCTGGGTTGATCGAGAAGTAAAAAAAATAAAAGAACGCAATCTGCCTCTCGAGTGGGTTGACGATATGTGGACTCCTTCGGGTAGAGTTCATGTAGGTTCTTTGCGCGGAATCATCATTCACGATCTCGTCTATAAAGTTCTCCTTGACAACAAAATAAAAACGAACTTTACCTATGTCTTTGATGATCAAGATCCAATGGACGGTATTCCATCCTATCTTGACAAGAAAAAATGGGAAAAATACATGGGAGTTCAGCTCTATAAAATTCCCTCTCCAGAAAAAGGATACGACACGTTTGCCGAATATTATGCTCAGGAATTTCAGCGTATCTTCGAATCGTTAAACTGTCATCCGAAGATCATCCGAGGTTCAGAACTCTATCTTTCAGGAAAAATGAATGGAGTTATAAAAGAAGTTCTAGATAACGCCGAAAAAGTAAGAAGAATTTATAAAAAAGTTGCCAACTCAAATAAACCGACAGATTGGTTTCCATTCAGTGTTGTTTGTAAAAACTGTGGCAAAATAGGAACTACGCAGGTTTATAAATGGGACGGCACAGATGTCTACTATCGCTGTGAACCAGGTATGGTCGTCTGGGCAAAAGGTTGTGGAAACAAGGGTAAAGCTTCACCGTACGATGGAAATGGGAAAATTCCTTGGAAAGTTGAGTGGGCCTGTAAATGGAAGGTTATCGGAGTAACGGTCGAAGGAGCCGGAAAAGATCATATGTCAAAAGGTGGTTCTCACGATATCTCTTCTGCAATCTGCAATGAAATCATCAACTACCCTGTCCCCTATCCTCTTACGCACGAGCATTTTACCAGCGGCGGTAAAAAAATGTCCTCATCCAAAGGGATTGGTGCAACTGCAAAAGAAATGGCCGAAATGCTTCCTGCCGAACTTCTCCGTTTTTTTATTGTTAGATCGCCAATTAATACCGCGATAGACTTCGACCCTCATGCAGATACAATTTTGAATCTTTTCGATGATTATGACCGCTGTTTGAATGCGTATTTTGATAAACTTGAAGGAAAGCTTCCAGAAGGAAAAGAGGGAGAGGTTTTATCGGATTTTGCGCGAATCGCTGAACTTTCGGAAGTTCGTCCGCTTCCTCTGAAACGGATCTTCCTGCCGCGCTTCCGGACAATCGTCAATCTTGTCAGATCCAAAGCAGACCTGCTAGCGTATTGCGAAATACAAAAGGGATCGTCACTGCAGTCCGAAGAGAAAAAATTGCTCGAGGAACGGGAGCTCTATGCGCAGAAATATTTGGCAGAGTATATTACAGAAGAAGATGAGAAAAAAAGCCGACAAGATGCTCCAAAGATGAAACTTAATGAAAAACAAAAAAAGTTTTTGAAACTCCTTGCAAAGAAACTTGAGAGTCTAAAAAGCTCTGCGGATCGAGAGATGATTCAAAACGCAGTTTTTGAGGTATTGAAATCAGAAAGGTTTCAGGCAAAAGATATTTTCCCGGCTTTTTATAACGTCTTGACTGGTCAACCCTCCGGGCCCAAAGCCGCCGACCTCATCCTTTCACTGGGAATTAAAAAAACAACACAATTACTCCAGGTTTATTAAGTAGATTCTGGCAGTGCAATGCCATGAGCCGCGAGCTGGAGTTCTCTATAAGAAGCTGTTTTTGCGGGGATTCGCTTGGTTTCCATAATCCAGTTGTCTTGCTGGTCAATCACTCCAAAACGAGCAGTAAATTCTCTTGGTGGTTCAACGAGTCCTTTTCCAAGAACAAAGCTCAAGTCAAATGCTCCTGTTTTTGGTAAATCATCTCGTAGAATCTCTATGATTTTTTCTAAACTATTTGGAGCAAGTCTTCCTACCTGAAGCATTCCATATCCGTGTTGGGCTTCATGCGTCTGAGGATCAATTGAGATGTTATAACCAGTACTATAGAGATTGAATCCGGGATGGGCAAAAAAGAAGGATGAAAGACGCTCCACATCTCCCCCATTTTTTTTCGGGTCTGTCTTATTAATTGAGGTATGGAGTGTTCCTTTTTTATCCCCTATAACCCAAACCGAATCATTCACAAGGATAGGAACGGTTCTCATTGGTTCTGGATTATTTCTTAGAAAATCCTTAACGGCCTCGGCTTTTTCCAATGACACAGCATACGGAACCGGGAGCTCTTCTCCTTTATAAGGGACTCTAAACGGGACGATAAGACCATCCTTTAATCCTAATTCTTCTTCAATCTCTGCGTAAAAATTTTCTTCGGCTTCATAGATTTCTTTCAATAACAACTCATCGTTTATCTTTCCGCCTCGAGCTGTCTCGACTATACTTTGTTTTAACCAGCTATTTGTTGCAACTTCAAATTCTACTTTATTCATAAATCAAAAAAACCCGCGCAGTACGCGGGTAAAATTTCAGTTAGGAATTAATTTCCTACCTTCCATATTTAATTATACAGGGTTCGGAACAAAAAGCAAGAGGAACGCTAGTTCGAGGCAGATTGTGAGGTAAAAAGCCCCTCGTAGCGTTCCCTTGACGCCTGATACGGAAAAACTCCCTTCCTCAAAAGCTCATTCAGTCGCTGTACATTCTCTGGGCTTAAAATACCTTCTGTGCCAATCTGTAAATACGCAAGTGTATCTCTTCCATATTCTTCGGTTGGAGGAAACATCAGCTCGTGTTGCTCTCCATCATACTCAAATGGAAATCTACCAAAAATTACTTGCTCGTTTCCATTATCGTCTGTTTTAGCGTGAGTCTTCTGCGCATGGGGTAGAATTTTAGGTAGTACTCCACGCCTCACTAGACGAGAAACAATTATCTCTTCAATGTCACCCATAACGGAAACATATGGAGCGCGTGTTCTTGATTCAACATGATCTTTCACGACCATAAGATATATATGGCTTGCAGGATCGTCCTCTCGAGCGATCTTGACCTCACCAATATAAATAAAATCAGGACCTGAAAGCTGTTCAAGCTCCGATCCTAATGAAGTAATCTTTTGTACGCTTTCTTTCACACTTATAGTATATCAAAAAAAGCTTAAAAACAACGGAGAACCTGTATAATAATCGAGTGAAACGTCTTCTCATCGCTACTCACAACCCGGGCAAGCTGTCTGAGCTCAAGGAAGGGCTCGCTCCGCTCGCCCAGGCAGGAATCAAGCTTATCAGCCTCAAAGAGGTGGGTATAACCGAGGAACCCGACGAGATAGGCGCGAGCTTCAGAGAAAACGCCCTGCTAAAGGCCAAATTTTACGCAAATTTAGCCCATCTACCCACAATATCTGACGATGGCGGCATCTCTATCGAGGCGCTGAACGGTGAGCCTGGTGTGAAGTCACGCCTGTGGCTGGGCCGCGAGGCTAGTGACGAAGAACTTATCGACTACACGCTGGAACGCCTCAAGAATTTCCCGAAAAAAGACCAACGACGAGCCTATTTTGAGACCTGCGTCGTGTTCTACGATCCAAAAACCAATCAATCTTTTTCTGAAAAAGAACGAATCTATGGCTACATAACCGATAAATCAAGCTCAAAACGTATCAAAGGATATCCTTTTAGATCAATCTTTATCGTCAATAAACTCAATAAATACTACGACGAGCTGACCGACAAGGAACATCGTCAGATCAATCATAGATTACAAGCGGTTAAACGATTGGTACAGAATCTCAAACCATTTTTGCTACAATGAAGAAATGTTATCCATAGATTTTATCCGCGAGAATAAACAGAAAGTTGCAGAAGCTGCTAAAAACAAAGGATATGCCGTTGGTTTAGACAAACTCCTCGAAGTTGACGGGAAACTTAGAAATATAGTTTCAATCGCTCAAAAGCTTCGTGAGGAACGAAATAAAGCAAGCCATAAAGATCTTACGGAATCAGCTAAAGAGCTCGCCAAAGAAAAAAGAACAGAAATACAACAAAAAGAAGCCTCATATAGAAAAGTACTTCAAGAGTACGAATTGCTTCTAAACCAAATCCCTAATATGCCTACTGAAGATGTCCCTATAGGCAAGGATGAAAGTGAAAATAAATTCGTAAAAAAATATAAAGAACCTACGAAATTTGATTTTAAACCCAAAGACCACTTAACCTTAGGCGAAGAATTAGATATTATCGATGTCAAACGTGCAGCTAAAGTTTCTGGCGCCAGATTTAATTATCTTAAAAACGAGGCGGTACTATTGGAGTTTGCTTTAGTTCAATTCGCGCTAAAAACCTTAATAAAAGAAGGATTTGTTCCAGTAGTTCCCCCAGTTCTTATTAAGAAAGAAATAACTCAAAAACTTGGTTACTGGCAAGCAGGTGGACACGAAGACTATTATCAAGTTAAAGGAGTAGATTTTGATGAAGCATTTGGCTTAGGTTTCAAAAAAGAACTTTACCTCGTGGGGACTGCTGAACATTCTATTGTACCTATGCACAAGGATGAAGTTTTCAATAAAAAAGATCTGCCCAGAAGATATATAGGATTCTCAACGGCATTTAGAAGAGAGGCGGGCTCATACGGAAAAGATGTGAAAGGGATCTTAAGAGTTCATCAATTTGACAAAGTTGAGATGGTTTCTTTCACAACGGAAGAAAACGATTTGAAAGAGCATGATTATTTATTATCTTTAGAAGAAAAGTTATTTCAGGCACTTGATATTCCTTATCAGGTTGTCCAAATGTGTACAGGCGATTTAGGCTTTCCGATTGCTCGAAAATTTGATATTGAAGCTTGGATACCTTCACAAAATAAATATCGTGAAGTAACGTCTACCTCAACAACTACAGATTTTCAAGCAAGAAGACTTAATATTAAATATCAAGACGGAGATCAAAAGAAATTTGCAAGAATTCTTAATGGAACCGCATTTGCAATTGGAAGAACAATTATTGCGATTCTTGAGAACTATCAGCAAAAAGATGGCTCTGTCCAAATACCTGAAGTGCTTCAACCCCTGGTAGGGTTTAAAGAGATAAAGAAGAAATGAATTACTCATCGAGCAACTAAGGCTGAGGCGTTACTGTGGGGCTAATATTGAAGGACTGTTGACATCCTTTATTTTCTGTTCCTCTTATAAAGTACTCTACCCTTCCTCCGTAACACGGTTTCTCAACAATATTATCAGGCTTGCTATACCAAGTATTCTTCTGACTGTAGTTTGTAAGAAGGTAGCTCATCATCCTGTTCCAGATCGGTGCAGCTCCTGTGATTCCTGACGCAAGATACTGGTTCATTGGCGTGTTGTCGTTATTTCCAACCCAGACAACAATCAAAAACTCCGGAGTGTAGCCGATTGTCCAGTTGTCTTTTTTTACATCCGTTGTCCCCGTCTTAACGGCAACTTTATATCCAGGAATCTCAAGCGAAGAATGCGCTCCAAACTCCATCTGTCTTGCCTGATTATCTGAAAGGATATCGGAAAGAATGTAGGAAATCCCAGGATCCAGAGTTCGAATCGGAAGAGGATTTCTCTGATAGATTGTTTGGTCTGTCACATCGGTCACCCTCAAGACCGGTGAGATCTCAGCCTTGTCTCCAAGATTAGCAAAAGTTCCGTATGCCTTTGCCATATCAACCATCTTGACATCACCACCTCCAAGTGTAAGAGAGAGTCCAAAACGGGAAGAGTCATCCCAGGTTGAAATTCCCAGTCGTTTTGCCTGTTCCACAAAATTCTGTACGCCAAGAGAGTTCAGCGTTTTTACCGCAGGAACATTGAGCGAGTTTGCAAGCATATATCGCAGAGGGAGTCGTCCATGAAATTTTCCATCATAATTTACTGGTCGATATGAAGGCGCGCCTCGATATGTAAAAACAACTGGGGAATCCTCGATCGGTGTTGCTGCAGTGTATCCTTTCGCAAGCGCAAGAGAGTACATCAACGGCTTTATCGATGATCCGGGTTGACGGAGCGCGGTGGTAACGTTAAACGCACCCGAGGGGGTCGCAAAATAATCAGTTGATCCGACCATCGCAAGAATCTCTCCGGTTGCTGGACGGGTCACGAGAATTGCACCATTTGAGATATTCAGATATCGAACCTTCTCTAGTTCTTCGCGCAGAATCTGTTCGGCTTTTTCCTGAATATTTAGATCAAGAGTTGTTGTGACTTTGAGCCCGCCCTCCTCTACTTCCTCCGGACCAAACTGTTTGATTAGCTCATTTTTTGTATAAAAAACGAAATGTGGTGCTCTGATATCTGTTTTTGGTTGTGCAATCTTTAGTTCTTCTTGCAGGGCTTGATCATACTGCGCTTGAGTTATATATTTTTGTTCGTACATTTTCCTAAGGACATCGTTCCGGCGAGAGACAGCAAGTTGAGGATTCACATACGGCGAGTAGTTAGACGGAGCTTGAGGCAACCCCGCAAGAAAAGCTGCCTCGGACATATCGAGATCTGTCGCGCTTTTATTGAAGTAAATTTTTGCTGCCTCTTGAATTCCATATGCGGATCCCCCGTACGGGACCTGATTAAGATACATCTCAAGGATTTGTTTCTTTGTGTAAAGTCGCTCTGTCCAAAGCGCAAGGATAATCTCTTTGACTTTTCGGCTAATGGTCCGTTCTGGTGTGAGAAGTGAGGCCTTAACCAACTGTTGTGTTATGGTTGATCCTCCTTGGAGTTGTTTGTTGATAAGTGTATCTTTGATTGCTCGAACCATTCCTCCAATTGGCGAGACACCATTATGGCGAAAGAAATCCTTATCCTCAATCGCGATTGATGCCTCGTAATCATATACTGGAATATCAGACAGTTTTATTGGCGTTCTATTTTGATCACGATAGATTTCGTAGAGCAACTTTCCATTCCTATCATATATATGGGTGGTGAGAGAGTAGTTGACTTTTCCAATGCTTCTTGGGGAAGGAAGTTTTTTTACGAACTCATATGTTTGTGTTAAAAAAACAACTGCAAACGCCGTAGCAAACCCTATTACGAAATAGATCATCCGAAAGGATAAAAAAGGAAGTGGTTTTCTTTTCGGTTTTTTTGGAAAGAGGGCGATCTGTTCCTTTGGAACCTGCTGCTTTCGAGGACGTTTGAAAAGATCTTTCACCCATCCTGAAACGCGTTTTGGACGGAAAGGGAAATAATGTTTCCAAAAAAAACGTACACGAGGAGGCTGTATCTTTATACGTTTTACCTTCTTTGGTTTTCTCGGATATCTCAATTTCTTAATAGTATTGAGGACTGATGATGTGCTTTTTTCGACAAATCTACCGAGATTAATAATCAACCTGACGAGCGCGTCTTTTCCGGTGACGAGAACTTTGAATGGAAAAAGAAGTAGGAACCTGGTCCCTTCGCCCACAGCAATAAAAAATCGTACAAATGCGTACAAAACTACATATAAAAATCTCTCTAAAGAGCGTTGCAGTGGGATTTTTTGCGGCTGCTTCGGCATTGCCGAATTATAGCAGATGTTATAGGCTAAAACAATTAAAGCTCTGTGGGAAGTTTCGTAAGTTTTGCCCGCACAACCAGTCTATTCCAGTATGTTCCTGGGGGGACACAGGTGATCAATGTCAGATATGGGGCGTCGTAGCGCTGTGAAAGCACAGAGATCTGATCGGGCTTTATCACGAACATCTCATATACCTCATATTCGTAATTCAGATTTTTTATTTTTACAAGAATTTTATCGCCCTTTTCTAGAGATGGAAGATATGTGAAGATCGTTTTGTAGTCTTTGGGATTGTAAAGCTGTGGAAGTGTTGAATGGCCAAAAATCACCACGTTGCCATTCTCGCCAGGACTCGAGGTTGGAATATAATGGATTAGACTTTTAGAGAGATCTTCTCCTCCTACGTTCACCGATGCTTTTTCAATATTAAGCTTTGGAATTGAGAGTTGATATCCTGTAACGTCAATTTTTTTCTGTGAGTCCTGAATCTGATTCGTCGGAAACCAGAGGCTTGCCTGGGTGAAATCACGAAGATTGTTGGAGAAGATACTACTGTTTCCGAGGACTGAATTGGCAAGTTCGACCGGTGATGCGGCCTGCGCTATTGGGACAGGTGTAATTAAATTCTTCTGAATAAAAAAACGCGAATAGATCTCAAACGAAACAACGGGATAAAATGCCCAGAATAGAAGTAGCGAGCCGGCAGTAATTGTAAAATACGAGACGTACGTCTTAACCTTTTTCTTTATCTGATTTTTTTCCTTTACGTAAAGCTGTACTGCCATAGCTGCTTAAAGATATGAAATTTCTAGCGAAATGTTTTTTTCAAACGGTGGTAGCCATCCTTTCATAAACGGAATCGGGTGGCTTACCTGAAATTCTGCTCCATCTGCATTGTATTCATTTTTTAAAACCTTCTCAGTTTGCCCGCTTTGCTTTCCGACGATTTTACTCATTAATTCCTGTTTATTTACTTCTTTTACCGAACGAGCCTTTACGTCGATACTTAATACATATACCGAGTTTTTCGATTGGACATCTTTTACTGCGTAGGTTATTTTTGCTTGATCAAGATGGAATCCCGGCTTTATTTCTCCTGCAAGATTTTTTTCAAATAATTGAAAAAGGGCTGCTTTCACATAGGTATAGTAACCAATCTTTACCGCCGCTTTTCCGTCTACAGAATCCGCCTCATCGCCAAGTTCCTTTGAGTAGGTAATGATTCCAATATCGTACTCAGTCAACGGGAGAACAATCTCTTGGTTGGGCCCTAGTTTTGTTTTGATCTGACTGCTGGTGTAGTCTTTTGCTTTTTTTCCAATAGCATCTTTAATTTCGACTACATCGTCTTTTGCAACAACGCGAATATCTCGTTTTGTTCCACCTGAAAAAGCAGTATCGTTTGTCGCAAGATATCTGGTCGTTGAAAAATCACCTACCTGAAATCTCTGGCCTTTTGCAAGATTTGATTCTGGCCCGATCTGCGCAGCAGTTACTGACCCTTTTGTTTTTCCCGGTTGAAGACTTAAATCCGGAGCAATCGATGAGGAGGCAACTTTTACCTCGTTATTTAACGCAAATGAGAGTCCTTGTGCCTGGATTGCTGTCCCCTTCTCAAATGTTTTTTCGGCGCTATCATAGTTAAGAACAGTAACCTCTCCTTTTGCCTTCTCTCCGGTTGCTTTTTTTCCTGTTGTTAATCGCGTCTCAGTAAAACTTGCTGTATCTGTTGCGACACCCAGAGGAAGCTCTTCTGAGGTACTGGAGTTTGGTTTTGCAGTAATGGTCAGGGTTTTTATGAGCTCTTGCGAAGGGAAAAAGACAGTTACTTTTGCTTTGTGGAAGAAAAACTCAATCGCGAACAGACTTCCCACAATCAACACTGCCCCAATAATCGGCAGGGCTGGAAACGGGAGTTGTTTCATCCAGGAAATACTGTTTTGGTAGATCGTTTGTATTATTTTTATTGCTTGCGTGAATCGTGTACTTGAGAAAAGGCTTAAAGATGCACGCGATGCATGGGGTTGTTCAGATCGAAGAGGCGCTACATCTGCTCCAACCACAAAACCCATAACCTGTTCTTGTGCTCGGTGAGGTTCTTCTTCTGCTTCTCTCTCAAAATGCTCATGGTGTTCTGACATATCTGGCTCAATTAGTTGTTTCATAAAAATATCAATGAGGCTTTGAATGAGCTGAGTTTCTTTTACTATCTGCACTTTAGGGAGTTGGATGAAAAAATCTCTGCCCCATTGGTGTGTGAGAATATTCGTTGATTCGAGATCAAGATCTATTGAGTTATATAGAATAATCCGTGGAGGAAGCACTGTTTTCTCACGAACTTTCTCAAAAACTGGAAGAAGATCGTCTATTACAGACTCTGTACGAGAAACGACCTCTGAAAAAAGAAGATTTCCTGATGCATAAACAAAGACATCAAGAGATGTTTTATCAAACTCCATCACAATTGCCGTAAGCGCCATTTCTTCCTGTTTCTGAAGATGCTCGAGAACTGCTTCATGACACTCAATAAAACCGAGGGGTTTAAGTTCTAATCCCTTTACGAGCTCTTTAATTTTATGGAGATATGGTTTTCGAATTTCTTTAGTCTGCATATCAATCAGGTGAGAATATACAAAGAAAATCGTTTGTTCAGGAGACTTGCCGGTTGTGGTCTCAAGTTTATTCAGCACCTCATCAATATCTTCAAGGAGCTTTTCCCAACCATCGGTATAAGAAAATTTTTCTTGGGCTATAATCTCAATTTTGCTTCCTTGATGGGATAGGAATAACACAATCCCCTCTTGTTCCTTAAGAAATAATCCTAGATACGTTTCTCCTACCTGTGTCTTTCTGTGAAAAAACTGAAATGGATTTTTCATGGGTTTTTTTGTTGCTGAATTCCAAAAATCGAGAAAACCTGATCTGTCCCTTGTTTTGCGGTCTTCATCGCATCGCCATACGCGGTTCCCTGCTCTGTTGCATTAATCGCATTCTTAAGATAACCTATGATGGAATCATTCAGGCCGTCATCAAATGTTCGTGAGATCGTTGGGATCGAGACAAATGAATTTCCCTGTTTAATCACCGCTCCTATATACTCATTTTGAGCGAGAAGAGAGCCTAAGTCAACTCGAGAATACGGCTCTCCAAAAAGTCTAGATTTCCGTTCAGTCTCGTATAATTTTGTCATTGTATCTTTTTGAGAAAGATACGCTAAGAATCTCCATGCCTCAAGCTGGTTTTTACTTGTTTTTGATACTCCTTCCACCCAGTACGATGCTATAGAGATGGATTTGCTTCCTGGAATTGATGGAACAGGAATCACTTTCATGGATATCTCGGGATTTGCTGTTTTTATCGTAAGTATCTCCCATGACGGGACTATAATCATCGCAACTTTTTCCTGAGTAAATGCACTTACAGAATTTGGCAACGACGCATCCCATACGTTATCTGGAGGTTCGGCGAACTTTCGATAGCTTTCCAGTGCACCGGCTGCCTCACGCGAATCCAGACTGGTAATAGTTCCCCCGTTTTGAATAAGAAAAAGTCCAAAAATGTCTGAAAAATGGTCAATGTTCGCGCTGCTACCTAAGGCCATTCCCGAAGTAATAACCTGTCCTGCTGAATCTTTGACTGTAAGTTTTCCTACATAATTGAGAATATCATCCCACGTGACTGGTGGATTATCAATTCCAGCTTTCTTAAATAGGCTATCGTTGTATACCAGAACCAACCCATCAATCATAAGCGGAATTCCGTAATATGAATCTCCCACTTTTAGATCCTGCTTTGTAACAGGATAAAACGTTTTTTCATATTCTTCGTTACTCATAATTGATTTTGGCAGCGATGATGCGACATCTCTTATTTCGGGAAGCCAGGTATTGTGAAATCGAAAAATGTCTGGAGGATTTTGATTATTCTTGGTTCTTGCAACAAGTTTTTTCCGATAATCCTGTGGATCCAGTTTTTCATAGGAGATGGTTATATTTTTATGTTGCTGTTGATATGTTTGAATAACTGTTTGCATCGTCGATGGATCCTCCCATAAACCCCAGTACGTAAGATGAATCGACGATTGTGATTTTGAGGATCCGAAGATCGCGCTTAACAAGACGATGAAAAGAATAAAAAAAATCAAAACTCCCCCTCCGATTAATAAATATTTTCTTCTGTTATCGCTCTCGATGTACATTGGCGGCTCTGGTGGCGGTGAGACGGGCGGTGAGGAGACTTGTGTAGGAGACTCAACATCGGCGGCAATCTCCTCTGGCTTTAATGAAGATATCGGCGTCGCGGATGGTTCTGCTTTTTCATGTACTGGGACAGTCTCAAAAATCGTTTTTGGTTCTTCTTTTGACGGGGTTTGTTGATTTTCTTTCTCTTTTTGATTATCATCAACCATACTATTTATGATACCAAATCAAGCACAGAAAAATGTGCTTCTTTTGAGAATTGCTATAGGTATTATAATCGCCCTCCTTGTTGCTGCTATTTTGCTCGCAGATCGCGTTATAAGCGAGCAAAAAAAACTTCGAGAGCGGATCTTTCCAAACGTCTACATCGATAATATTAACGTTGGAGAAAAAACAAAAAAAGAAGCGGTTAAGTTTTTTTCAAAAAAATATGAGCCGTTGCAAAAAGTATCGCTCACCGTACTTTTTAATAATGAATCTATTGCAACGTTTTCTGCCGCGCAACTGGGATTAAAAGCGAATATCTCTGATGTCGTTGACAGGGCATACCTCATAGGACGAGTCTCATTATTATCTGCACGAATACAACAAAAATTCATTACGCTTTTTAATCGGGGACGGTACGATTTCGAAACTCGGATTTCCTATGATAAAAGCGCGGTTGATGAGTTTCTATCTGATGCTGAACAACAGTATAATGTTCCTGCAAAAAATGCACTTTTTGAGTTTGAGAATAATCGAGTTGTTACATTTCGCCCCGAAGAAAAGGGAATCACACTTAAATCCGACGAGTTTCGAAAAAAACTCGACACAACAATTGCCGATTTTAAAAACAAGCCACAGAGTAAGGCATTGATACTTGAGAAAACCGTGTCGGATCCAGAGCTAACACTTGCAAAAGCAAATCAATTTGGGATTGAAGAGCTTATTGGAGTTGGAAAATCAAACTATACTCATTCTATTCCCGAACGCGTGCACAATGTGCTTCTTGCTTCATCCAAATTCCATGGGGTGCTAATACAAAAAGGTGAAGAGTTTTCTTTTAATAAGATCGTTGGCGATATCTCTGCAGCAACCGGGTATCAGCCTGCATACATTATTAAAAGTGGGAAAACGGTTCTCGGAGACGGTGGTGGCGTATGTCAGGTCTCAACAACACTTTTTAGAGCAGCATTGAATAGTGGTCTTCCAATTGTCGAACGGGTTGCCCATGCTTATAGAGTGGGTTATTACGAGAATGACTCAAAGCCGGGTTTTGATGCAACGGTTTTTTCTCCGTATGCAGATTTCAAATTCAAAAATGATACTCCTGCGGCGATATTGATCCAGATGGTGGTTAATAAAAATACTAACGAGTTAACCTTTGAGTTCTACGGGAGAAAGGACGGAAGACAGATTTTTATTTCCCAACCGACACTATACGATGTACAACCCCCTCCCCCACCCTTGTATCAGGATGATCCAACCATAAAACGTGGAGTAACAAAACAGGTTGATTTTGCAGCATGGGGAGGGAAAACAAATTTTTCATATAAAGTAGCGAGAGACGGGCAGATACTTTTTGAGAAAAACTTTTATTCTTCCTATCGACCGTGGCAGGCGGTCTATCTGGTCGGCACCGTAGACTGAGGGATTACTCCCGTCTCCAACTAAACTATTAACCACATATTAGCGAAATAGTCGGGGGCGGCCGAGTTTATAATGTAAGTCTTTTTGTTTTCTCTCTCCGATAATCTTTGCTGGGACTCCGGCTACGATTGCATACGGAGGAACATCTTTTGTCACTATCGCACCGGCAGCGACAATTGCTCCTTTTCCGATCGTAACGCCCGGAAGAATAATAGTCCGTGGTCCGACAAAGACGTAATCACCGATCTTCACTTTTTTTGTATGAGGTGTGAAATGTTCATCGTTTATATCGTGCTGCGAATTATAAATCATGACCTCGCTTGCGATATCGACGTGGTTTCCAATATACAGGGGTCCTCTTCCGTCAAGCACTGCTCGTTCCCCAATGATTGAATCTTCTCCAATCACGATATTTCTTGAATCATACAGTGTTGCGCCCATGTGAATGGACGATCCCTTTCCGATTGTCATTCCTGCCATTTGGTAGAATAGTTTTCGAAACCAATGGATGGGAATGACGTGGCCGACAAGATGAAGAATCCCGATCTCAATCTCAAGAACAATATTCCACAACCGATTCAAGACCTTCGACCAGATATCTCCGAACGTTAATTGGTTCCCAGTTCTATCCTTCATAATATTATTAGTTCTTTACTCGTCGTTCTTAGTTACTATGTTACACGTTACATATTACATGTTCAATGCTTTTCTATAAACGTCAACTGTCTTCTGTGTCATCTCCTCGAAAGAGTAGCGCTCTAATAGTTCATTATAATCATAAATCGATTTGTTTTTTAAAAACTGCTCAATTGCACGAGTTATATCTTTTGTATTTTGTGGATTAAACTCGATATACTTATCTTCAAGAATTTCTTCGAAAACAGGGATATGTGATGCGATAATTGGAAGATTGAAATACATCGCCTCAACGAGAGGTAATCCGAATCCTTCAGATAACGAGGGATGAATCAGGGCTAGTGCGCTTTTATAGAAAAAGACAAAATCTTCAATCGTCGGATTATGAAAGAAAATTACCCTACCTTTATACTCCATTTTATTGTTTAAATGTAGTAGTTTATTGGCGAAAAAATCTTTTGGGCCCACAAGGACTAGCTGTACGTTATGATGTACGTCTAAAAAAGCATGGATAAGTCTCTCGACATTTTTATGCGGATAGAAATTTCCGACATACAAGAAAAAAGGTTTTATAAATCGCTCTTTTAATTTTGTATTCTCCTTTGCAGACAACAGTTCTCTATTAACGCCTTCGTAAAGAGGAATCGTTTTTTTTTCATATTGTTCGCCAAACGTTTTTACAATCTGTTCCTTAACAGCTTTTGTCGGAGTAATAACGAAACGAGAGTTTTTGACTTGAGAACTTACCACGAAACGGAAAGCAAGATATTTTCCCTGATACGTTAGAGGGTTCCTTGTGGATGCTTTTCCTGTTCTAAATAGTAGCGGAGTAAGGTCGTGGATAGTTGAAACAAATGGTTTTCGATATAACGTAGGGTAGCCGAAATAGGTGAAATGCATTAAATCAACAGTATCTTTATTTAATCTTTGCAAAAATGTTGTCTGCTCAGTAATAGTATGCCAGCGTTCGGTAACATATCTCTTCTCGAATGAAAGATTCCGAACGTTTGACTGATCCTCTTTGAGAACATAGATAATGAATTCATGATCATTTGTTCGTTGCCGCTGAAGATAAAAGAGGAGATTGCGCAAGTACACTCCAACTCCTGTCTGTGAGTATAACCGTGCATCAATTCCAATTTTTTTCATGATATTTTCTTTTTGAAATCTATTGCAAAATATACAAGCGTATTAATAAATTGCGAATGGATTTTTTCATAATGTTTTTTGTAGAATATTTTCATTGCTTTGTAAAAATATTCTTTCGATTGATTTTGAACGCTGCTATTTTTTTTCTTCAAGCCGCTGGTGTGTTTAAGATGGAGTACTAAAAATTTTGGATAATAGATTATTTTGTAGCCTTTTTCTTTTATACGATATGAAAGGTCAAGATCTTCTCCGTAGAGAAAAAAATTTTTATCGTCGAATCCGCCGACCTGTCTCATAACTTCTGCGGGTGATAAATAGAAGGCGCCTGTCGGAGAATCGATCTCATGCATAGTGTTAAGATTTTTGTGAGTAAGATGATAGCCTCCAAAAAATTTTCCAATAAAAAAAATCGGCCCTAATATTTTTTCTAGTCCGGTAAAGTAACAAAACGAGTTCCATATTGTTGGAAATCCACGATGAGAAGCTGGATCAATAGTTCCGTTTGGAAGTATGAGTCGGACCGTAAGCGCTCCAACATCTTTATGAGATCTCAAATACTCAAACAATTCTTGAAAATCAATCTTTTGGATTATTGCGTCAGAGTTCAGAAGTAATATGAATTCTCCTTTTGCTTTTTGAATACCCTGATTATTTCCTTTCGGGTACCCGACATTCTTTTTGTTGAGAATAAGTTCGAGAGAAATGCTTAGAGGAAGTTGAGATTGTTGGTATTGTTTCAGCATCTCAACAGACCCATCGTGAGATGCATTATCGACAACAATAATCTCTCCTGTGACGCTTTTTTGTTCTTCGAAACATTTTATAAGTCCATCAAGACACTGTTTTGTAACACCTTTGGTATTGTAAGAAAGAATAATAATCGAAAGTTGGGGCATATATATGCATTGTAGCAATTTGATTATCTCTTTGGAGATTGTTTTGCTTTTCGAGCTTTTCCTCCCCGACCCACTTTTCTTCTTTCTCTTACTCGAGCATCCCTTGTGAGAAGACCCTCTTTTTTCAAAAGCAATCGATATGCCGTCGTATCAACCTTTTCAAGCGCCCGAGATAATCCGTGAACTAGCGCCTCAAGTTGACCATGGTGCCCTCCTCCACGAATCACAACAGATATCGCAAATCTATTTTCACTCTCTGTTAACTTCAGTGGCTTAAGATATTGAATCTTCTCAAATGGTAAAGAAAAAATATTTGCGATGGGTTTTTTGTTCACTACGATCTCTCCCTTTTTAAGTTTCTGTCCCGTTACTGCAACCTCTCCTGTTTTTTCAGTCAGGTATAATCGGACACGCGCAACTGCTTCTTTTCGGCGACCAACTGCTTCATAATATTTAATCGTTGATGTTTTTTTTGCCATATCTAAAAATATTAAGAATTAGAAATTTTCTTAACTTTATCTCCATACGGATGATTTTCTCCTTCAAAGATATACAAACGAGTAAGTCTACGAGCTCTCAATTTGTTCTTCGGCAACATTCCCGATACTGCATGACGAATTACTTCTGTTGGATTTTTCTTCATAAGCGCCGTAAAGCTTTTCACACGTAGTCCACCCGGGTATCCGGAATAACGAGCATATTGTTTTGTCTGCGGTTTTTTTCCACTAAGCGTTGTAAGTTTTGCATTTACAACAACAACATAATCTCCCACGTCCAGATATGGCACGTATAACGATTTATGTTTTCCCTGAAGAAAAGTAGCAATTTGGGTTGCTACTCTGCCTAATGATTGTTTATTAAGATCCACCAGATGCCATTCTCTTGAGACTTGGTTTTCCCGTAACGGCTTAGTTGATGATGTTCGCGATTTCATAGATATTATTTTTTAGTTTTACGAACTGCTTTTTTTGTTGGTTTCTTCTCTGTTTTCTCTATAGGAGATTTTGGTTGCGATTTTGTTTGTTTTTTCTCATAAACAACAGGAAGACTCCATTGTAGTCGTGCAATCGTCGCTCCATCCGCTGCCCTTGCGGGAAGATGCGTAAGCGTTGTAAAACCGCTCTGTTTTTCTTTAAAAATAGGCCCTACCTCTTGTATCAGCAAATTCTCTAGATCGAGATCGGTAATTCGCTTTTTTAAGAGAATCCGAGTCGCTTCAGTATTTTTTTTTGCCGAATGTACCAACCTCTCAATGTGGGGACGGAGTGCTTTTGCTTTTGCCTCTGTGGTTGTAATTTTTCCGTGGGTTACAAAGTTTCGTAAAAGTTTCTTAAAGAGCATCCTATTTGCATCTTTTCCGTATCGAAACTTTGTAACAGTTCTGCGGTGTCTCATAGTTACTCAACCTCAATTCCCATCTTTTTGATCTCATCTTCAATCAGGACAAAAGATTTCTTACCGAGACCTTTGACATTGATGAGTTTTTCCTTCCCTGCTTTGATGAGATCGGCGATCGTCTCAATGTTTTCTCGAAGAAGGGCATTGATAACTCTCGAAGGAAGATTGAGTTCATCAATGATAATATCTTTGAGTTTTTGATCTATCTCCTTTATGGATTTCTCTTTTTCACCGGGTGTCTCTTTCTTTCGAGGTTCATCCTTTCCTGAAAGTACATGGGCAAAATGAGTTTGAAGGATTTCCACGGCGGTCTTCACAGCGTCCTCTGGAGTAATAGTTCCATTGGTCCATACCTCAAACACAAGACGATCAAAGTTGGTCTTTCGCCCCACACGAGCCTCCTCAACCTTAAAGTTAACTTTACGTACTGGCGAAAAGTACGCATCAAGAGCGATGTATCCTGAATCTTTTTTCTCGACCTCATCTTTTGCAATAGTTCCCACGCCGGTTTCTACAACCGCTTCGACTTCCAGCTTTGCTTTATCATCGGTTAGTTCTGCCAAATAGAGATCTTTGTTCACAACCTCAACCTCTCCTTCGACGTGCTTTCCTTGAATTTTCTTCGCTCCTTTTACTTCCAAGTGAACATCAAAAGCTCCATCCCTGACTATATTGAAGCGGAGCTGTTGCATATTTAATGCCAACTCCAGAACCGATTCTTTTATTCCTTTTAGAGTGGAAAAAAGATGCGGAGCTCCTGCAATTTTTATCTGTGTAATCGCGGCGCCCTTTAAGGAAGAAAGAAGTGTGCGACGAAGAGCGTTACCCATGCTGTTACCGAAACTTAATGGGAGAGGCTCAAGGACGAATTTTGCGTATGATTCTCCCTGATCTGTTTTTTTTGTATAAAACGCTGGTTCTACCATAATTTAACTCATTAATATATCCCAGGTCTGAAGGGACAAAATCATAATTATCTTGAATAAAATTCAATAACAGACCTCAAATTTACTTGTTTTTCAATATCGTCGCTTGTTGGTTCGGTGATCATCTTTCCGATATTGTTCTTTCTTTCCAACCATTCAGGAATAAGAATATTCTTGTTATTCAAACTTGTTTCCACCGCTGCTATCTTCATCGTCGCATCATCTGCAAACGTAACCGTCTGTCCTGCTAGAACCTGAAAAGAAGGAATACTTACTATTTTACCATTTATTTTGATGTGGCGATGAGAAACGAGTTGTCGCGCGCTCGCGCGCGTTGGAGTAAATCCAAGACGGTATACCGTGTTATCTAACCTTTTCTCCAAAAGTTGGCTTAAAAGATATCCCGTATTTCCCTTTGTACGAACTGCTTTCTGAAAATAATTCTTCAGCTGTGTTTCAGTGATACCAAATAAAAAACGAAGCTTTTGCTTCTCTCGTAACTGTCGCGATCGTTCTGATAGCTTTCTTCGTCTTCTCGTTCCGTGCTGACCGGGTAAAATATTCAGCTTTCTCAAAAGAGAGGCGTGGGCTTTTGAACCAGGCGTTTTTAACCCGAGATCTAGCCCTTCCCGTCGTGCAATTTTATTTCGTGGTCCAGTAACTCTCATAGATTATACTCTTCGTATTTTTGGAGGCCGAACTCCGTTATGAGGAATTGGGGTAACGTCGGTAATTTTATTAATTTCTAAACTTGACCCCTTGATTACACGCAGTGCCGCTTCTCTTCCAGGACCAATTCCCCGCACGTAGACCACCGCTTCTCTTAATCGGTGATCAAACATCGCTTTTTTCAGCGTTGCTTCAGTAGTAATGGTTGCTGCATAGGGAGTAGATTTTCTAGTACCGAAAAATCCATACATCCCACATGAACCGAGCACGACTGGTGCTCCCTTCTCATCTGTTATAGTGACAATGGTATTATTAAAGGTTGCGGTGACATAAATGCGTCCTTTTTCAACAGTCTTAGTGGTTTTTTTCTTTGCCATAATTAGGTTTTAGATTTTCATTATTTTTGTCCTGCCGTAGTCGAGGATCCTCGGTCTGTTTCTGGTCTTGACTGGTCAAGTTTCGCCCAAACTTCTTTCTTCAACGCGCCGACTGTCTTTCTTTTTCCTCGTTTTGTTCTAGCATTTGATCTAGTCCTCTGGCCGCGAACAGGAAGACCATGCGCTTGACGAGTTCCTCGATAGCTACCAGTTTCTCGAAGACGTTTGGTATTCATCGCTAACTCTTCCCTAAGTTCTCCCTCTACTTGATAATTTTTCTCAATGACTGCAATAATTTTCTTTATCTCATCTTCTGTTAACTGCTTTATTTGTTTGCTTTTATCAATCTTCGTTTCATCTAAAATTTTTTCTGCAGTTTTCCAACCAATTCCATAAAAAAAAGTAAGCGCATACTCAACGCGTTTATCATCCGGCAAATTTAATCCCAAAAGTCTAACCATATTACTTTTAACTTTTCACTTTAAATTTTTAAGTTAACTTCATCCCTGTCTCTGTTTATGCTTTGGATTTGAACAAATAATATATAGTCGAGCTTTTCGCTTCACTAATTTACATTTTGGGCATATTTTTTTTACAGACGATTGTACTTTCATTCTGGTTAGATTCGATACACAATTCTTCCACGATCAAGATCATACTGAGTCAACTCCACTCTAACTTTATCCCCAGGAAGAATTTTGATATAATGCTTTCGCATCTTCCCTGATAAATAACAAAGAATAACCTTGTCTGAATTATTGACTTTCACGCGAAAAAGAGTATTAGGAAGGTTTTCTATAACCTCCCCTTCTACTGCAATTACACCCTCCTTCATAAAGGATATATTTTAACATACATATGAGCTAAATTGAACCGGAAATTATGTAATTAGTACAGGGCCGTTGTGCGTGATGGCGATAGTGTGTTCGAAGCAGGCGGCAAGACTTCCATCAGTAGTAACAATCGACCAGTCGCTTCCCTTCTCAAATTTGATCTGTTCCGTTCCCATAGAGTATATTACCTCTACCGCAATCACTAGCCCCTCTTGCATCTTATATGTCTTGGTTACTTGGCGATCGATGAACTGTAAGACAACTGGATCTTCGTGTAAGTCTTTTCCGATTCCATGCCCTGTCAACTCTTTTAAGATGTGATAACCGTTTTTCTCAACGTTTTTCTGAATTGTTTCTGATATCTCTCCTAAATATGTACCGACTCTTACTTTTTTTAACGCTTTTGAAAGCGTTTCTTTACCAACAACCAGAAAGCGTTCCACTCCAAGGGTAGAACTTTTTCCGACCACGAAGCTTGTTGCATAGTCTGTATGAAAACCTTTGTAAAAGAGTCCTATGTCGATCGTGAGAAGATCGCCGTTTTTGAGCTTTCTTTTCGACGGAGGTGTATGAACTGCTTGATCGTTGATCGGCAGACACGTAGACCACCGATAGTTTTTTACTTTTTTAAATGATGGTTCACCACCGGTCTTAATGATAAGTTCTTCTGCCTTTTTATCGATATAGTTTGTTGTGATGTCAACCTTAACAATTGGAAGGAGTTCTTGAACTACTTTTTTAAGCTTAGAGCCTGCTTCCTTCATTATTTTAATCTCTTCTTCAGACTTGAGTTTAATCATGAGAAGTAAACCACTCGATAAATATCTTCCAGTTTATCTTCCAGATCTTCTAACGAAAAATTATTCTTCACAAGAAAGTCGGCGTAGGCAATCGTTGGCCCCATATTTGCACCAATCAACTCGTTCATATCTCTTTCTTCCCCGAAATGTTGCGCTCGCTGTTTCCGCCTCATAATGCGTTGATATCGAATCTGTTTGTCTGAGTAGAGACAGAGGGTATACATCTGCACCTCGGGAAATTCTTTTTTCAAATATTGATATTCTTCCCAGGATCGCATTCCATCGATGACAATGATTGGTTTTTTTGATAGTGCTTCCTTAATTGCTTCTTTATTCAAAAGGGCCATCGCTTCTCTTCCGTGTCTCTGACGAATCTCCTCGCGCACTTGTTTATGTACCTCTTCTGTGTGTGGGAGTCCTTTCTTCTCAATATACTCATTAATAATCTTCCCGAATGAAATAATAGGAAGTTTTTTCTTTGCAAAGAATGCCGCAGCCTCTGTCTTCCCTGCCCCGGGGAGTCCCACGATAGCGATAATCGCTTTCTGCTTTTTTTCCCATTCCTGAATCTGGTTTTTTACGAGCTGCTTCCCAAGACTTTTAAGAATATCCTCGTTGACCTCTTCGATTGAGTTAGAGCCATCGATGGTGATAAGTTTCCCTTGTTTCTCGTAGTAGTCGAGGACAGGTTGTGTAAACGTATGGAATAGTTCGATTCGTTTTCGAAGAGCATCAAGCGTCTCATCTTCACGGTCTTCCTCATTACGGAAGGATAATCGCCAGAGGGCGTCTTTGTCAGGAATCTCAATATAGATTACTTTATCGACGTTATTTTTAAATTTCTTTGATTGTGTAAGAGTTCTTGGAAAACCATCGATAATGTAGCCTCTTTTATACTCTGGTCTTGAAAGATAATCATTAACAATCTCTATTGTCTTTTCGTCGGGGATAAGAAGACCGGAGTTCATAACTACTTTCACATATCTTCCCAGTTTCGTCTTCTCTTTTGCTATCTGTCTAAATATGTGTCCTGTTGAAAGATAGGGAAGCTTCAATTGTTTTGACAATAAGTTTCCCTGCGTTGATTTACCCGAGCCTTGGATACCGGTTAAAACAATTTTCATATCGGCTATTAAGCAAGCTTCTTTTTCTCTTTATGTACGGTACGTTTTTTACAATGATTACAGTATTTATTAAGTTTCAAAGGCGTGGTTGTATTTATCTTGTTTTTTTCAGTAACGTAATTTTGTTTATTACAGACCTCGCAAACAAGCCCAATAAGCGTTCTTGATCCTTTTTTTGCCATAGATTATTATACCTCTATCTAGAAAATTTCTCGTAGCTCTTCATTACAAGCTGCGCCTCAACCGTTTTAAAGGTTTCCAGAATTACCGAAACCACGATCAAAATACCTGTTCCTCCGATTACCAGATTGCTTATTCCAGTAATTTTAGAGACAATCGCAGGAAGAATGGCAATGATACCCAAAAAAACCGCGCCTACGCTTGTGATGCGATATAAAACCCGTTCAAGATATTGTTTTGTCGCCTGCCCCGGGCGTATTCCTGGAATAAAACCACCATTTTTCTGAACCTCATCTGAAATTTTTTGTGGGCTGAAAATGACCACGGTATAAAAGTATGTAAAGCCAATAACAAGAATGAAATAGAAAAAATTGTAGACAAATCCCGAGGGAGTAAACGTAGTCGCAAGGAACCGCGCAAATCCGGAAATAGCAGGATTTTTCGTATACTGAAGAAAGTTTCCGATAAGCTGAGGGAAAAGAACGAAAGAAACCGCAAAAATAATAGGAATAACCCCTGCTTGATTTAGTTTAAGCGGAAGGTATGTATTTGCGGCTTGATAAATACGATTACCACGGATCCGTTTTGCATAATATACGGGGATTCTTCTGATAGCCTCGTTCACAAAGACAATAGAAGCAATCACAAAAACCGCCAATACCAGAAACACAACAACATTTGTTACCAATTCTTGATTGACAATAGTCAAAGTTCTACCGAATATCACAGGCAGTCTTCCAACAATACCCACAAAAATAAGGACCGATATTCCATTTCCCAAACCAAATTCAGATATCAGTTCTCCAAACCAGACTAGAATAAACGTTCCTGCAACCAATGTAATGATGAACGAAAAAAACTCGATGGGCGAAAGATTCCCAACAATATGTTGATTTTTTAGCAAAATGTAGATCCCAATGGCCTGAATGATTGTCAGAGGAAGAGTCAGCAGTCTAGTATATTGATTAATTTTTGACCGACCGTATTCACCTTCTTTTGCAAGCTGCTCAAATCGGGGAACAACGACAGTAAGAAGTTGAAAAATAATTGAAGCATTAATGTACGGATTCAATCCAAGAGCCATCACCGAAAAATTTAATAACGTTCCTCCGGAGAAAATATCAAGAAGAGAAAGAAACTGATTCTGCGCAAAAAGAACACGAAGTTTTTGAAGATCTATGATTGAGACTGGAAGGAAGGCAAAAATTCGAAATGCAAGAAATATAAAAAGCGTAAAAAGCGTTTTGCGCTTTAGTTCTGGATCTTTAACGAGAAGTTTTAATTTTTCGATAACTGCATTCATTCTGCTTCAATTTTTCCCCCTGCTTTTTCAATATCTTTTTGGGCAGAGTTTGAAACTGGTAGTTTGACCGTGAGTTTGCGTTCGAGCTTTCCTTTTCCTTTTAAAATTTTAACATATCCGGGGCGGACATTGTCTGCGACAATGCCTGATTCAATCAGAAGTTTTAGATCAACAACCTCGCCATCTTTGAATCGATTTAGCACCTCAAGTTGAATTATTGCCGCACGTGCTCTAACAGATTTATTTTTTCCTTTTCCTCGAAGAAGTGGATATTTCTTTACCAATCGCGCTTGTCCTCCCTCAAAATGTAGAGGAATTTTAACTTTGGATTTTTGGTGACGTGTTATTCCTCTTCCAGATTTTGCGCCGCGACCGCTTCCGAGTCCGCGACCAACTCGTTGTTTTCTTTTTTCCCCGAGTGAAGGAAGTTGGGATAATATATTCATAATTACGACTTAATATGTTTAACTCTTGATTTGAGCCTTTTGAGTGCTTCTAAAACTGCATAGGTATTAGTAATTTGATTCCGTGATCGAATAATCTTTCCCGATGCGTTTTTAACGCCAACAAGCTCGAGTAAAGGACGTGCAACGCTCCCCACTTTTAATCCGGTTCCCTCGGGTGCCGGCTTTAAAAGCACTTTTGCCGCCTTAAATTTCACTTTTATCTGGTGCGGCAAAGTGGATTTATAAAGCGAAACATAAATCTTATTCTTTTTCGCTTGAAGGATCGCCTTTTTGATTGCTGGAGGAATCTCTTGAGATCTTCCAAAACCGACTCCAACCGTTCCAGCCCCATCGCCAACCGCCGCAAGAACTGTAAAGGTAATATAATTTCCTCCTGTTGTTTTTTTTGAGACGCGACGAATCAATAGAATCCGTTCATCAAGTTTCTTTTCTTCTTGTTTCTGTTGTTTGTCTATTTTTTCTTCCATTTTTTTGAGAAATTAATATCGCCTATATTTTTAATCCCGCCTCTCGCAATCCATCTGCTACCTCTTTTACTCGTCCTAAGTATGCAAAGCTTCCTCTGTCAAAAACAGCTTTCTTAACTCCTTTTTCAATAAGCCGTTTTCCGAGATCTTTTCCAACCATTTTTGCATCCTCTGTTTTCTTTACCTTTTTCGCCTTTCTTCCTACCCGAAAGCTCGAAGAATATACCATTGTTACTCTTTTTTCATCATCAATTGCTTGAGCATAGATATATCGATTTGAGCGGTGTACTGAAATTCGGGGCATTTTTGCAGTCCCGTTGATCACCGCTCGTACGCGATTTTTTCTGCGTGATCGTTGTATATTAAGATTCTGTTTCATAGACGTAAAAATTATGCCGCGTCAGCTGTTTTTGTTTTCTTTCCGGGCTTAATTCGTAACCGTTCCCCTTCGTATTTAATCCCTTTTCCTTTATATACATCGGGTTTCTTAATAAGCTTAATCCGCTGCGCGATCTGACCGACGAGCTGCTTGTCGCTCCCCGACAGAATTACTAGGTTATTTCCCTCGGTTTGAAATTTTATTCCTTCCACTTTTTTAAAGATCACTGGGTGCGAATATCCTACTTTAAATACTAAATTCTCTCCTTCCAGCTTTACATTAAATCCTGTTCCAACAATCTCTAATCGTTTCTGCCATGGCTTCTGAACTCCAGCAATTGCGTTTGCAATCAGGCTCCGATACAAACCATGAAGAGCGCGTGATTGTCTATTCGTTTTTTGTGTTTTTACCTGTACTACACCTTCTTGTAGCTCCACTTTCAACAACGATGGAATCAGAAATTTCAACGCCCCTTCTTTTCCAGAAATCATGCACGTTGTTCCAGAAATATCAATTTTTATATCTTTGCCTATTTGTATGGGTGATTCTCCAATTTTTGACATAAAATTACCAAACTTCAAATAGTAATTCTCCTCCAATATTTTCTTTTTTTGCTTCAGTATTTGTCATGACACCTTTGGGAGTGGAAAGAATCATAGCGCCAAGTCGCCCCAGAACTGGTCTTAACTCTTTTGCCTGAACATACCAACGTCGTCCTGGTCGTGAATAAATCTTTACATCGGTAAACGCGGGTATCTCTGCATCATGATAGAGGAGTTCCATAACCAGATGCTTTCTCGGCTCTTTTCCTATCGAGTATGCTTTAAGAAAACCCAGCGCTACCAATTTCTTCAGAACTTCCTCACGCATCGCAGAGTATGGTGAAAAAACCGTTTCCTTCTTTGCAATGTATCCATTTTTGATCCGGATAACAAGATCAATAACTGAATTATTCATATAAAAATAAATTAGGTTGCGGAAATAACTTTCTTTGTAACTTTTCCATGCGTTCTAAATGTACGCGTCGGAGCAAACTCGCCGAGTCGATGGCCGACCATTGTCTCAGAAATAAATATCTCGATAAATTTTCTCCCATTGTGGATGGCAACTCGATGTCCTACAAACTCTGGCGCAACTTGAGAATCCCGTCCCCATGTCTTAACCGGTGTTCGTTCTCCTGTCTCTTTTTGCTTTTGTATTTTTTTCCAAAGCGCCTGATCAATATACGGTCCTTTTTTCAATGATCTGCTCATATAATTACCATGAAACTTTTTTAACTCCAGGAATCTCTCCTGCAAGTGCTCTCTGCCTGAAACAAATACGACAAAGACCGAAGCGTCTCATATAGCCACGAGACCTTCCACAAATTGCACAGCGATTCCGATAGCGAATAGCATATTTTTGTTTTTTTTGAAATTTCACTCGATCAGATGTTTTGGCCATATTATTTATTAAACGGGATTCCCAAAATCTCAAATAATTTTTTTCCCTGTTCTTTTGATTGAGCGTTTGTAACAATCGTAACTTGCAAACCCCTCATCTTATCGATTTTGTCATAATCGATCTCTGGAAAAATTGTCTGTTCAGTAAATCCCAGGTTGAGATTCCCATGAGGGTCGATGCTCGACTCTGATATTCCTCGAAAATCTCGTAATCTCGGGATAACGATTTTAATAAGCTTTTCCAGAAACGCATACATTCCTTTCCCGCGCAGTGTTACTTTGATTCCAATAGGAACTCCTTTTCGAATCCGGAAAGCCGAGATTGAGTTTCGCGCTTTTGTTATTACTGCTTTCTGTCCGGAAATTAAGTTTAACTGTTCTTGCACTTTTTCGAGCACGGATTTGTTGGTAGCCGCCTCTCCAACTCCAACATTGATCACTATTTTTTCTACCCTAGGCACGCTCATAAGGTTTTTCACCTTGAGTTCTTCTCCAAGTTTCTTTTTTGCTTCTTGATTGTAATAATCTTTCAGAGTCATCATGATTTTTTTGGTTAAATTTTACTTTTACATTTTTTACAAATTCTATATTTTCTATTTTTTTCGATTACGTATCCGACTCGTGCTGCTTTTTTGCACTTAGGGCAAATCACCATGACCTTTGAAAGCTCCAGTGGACGGGGAACATCAACGATGCCTCCCTGTGGCATTTTATCTGACTTCTTAAGATGTCTCTTATACATATTCAAACCAGCGACAAGTGCTTTATTTTGCTTTGAATAAATACGTTCTACCTTCCCTTGTTTGCCGCGATCTTTTCCTATCATTACCCTAACTGTGTCTCCTTTTTTTATTTTCATAGGTTTAATAGACCTCTTCTGCCAAACTTGCAATCTTGTTAAATCCCTTATCTTTTACCTCTTTTGCAATCGGTCCGAAAATGCGTGTTCCTCTTGGGTCGCGATTGTCTTTTCCCTGAATGATGACACACGCGTTATCATCGAAACGGATATAACTACCGTCTTTTCTCCCTTTTTCTTTTCGCGTACGAACGACCACTGCCGGAAGTACTTCTCCCTTTTTTACTTGTGCGTAGGGAAGGGCTTCTTTTACAGTAACTGTAATCACATCGCCCACGCCAGCATATTTTTTATTTCCTTTTTTAGGCATACCGATCATCTGAGCTTTTTTCGCTCCTGTGTTATCTGCAACAATCAGCATCGATCGCAATTGCAACATATCTTTTTGAGTTAAGTAACTTTTTTAGTAACCATAAAGTGTTTATCTTTCGAGATCGGTCGAGTTTCTTTTATCTCTACTAAATCTCCCATCTGTAACGGCAATGATTCGTTATGCGCCTTAATCTTTTTTCGGGTTTTGATAACTTTGCGATACAATCGATGACGCATTTTCCGCTCAATGCGTACGGTAACCGTCTTATTCATTTTGGTAGAAACTACAATCCCTGTAAATACTTTAGCCATAGTTATTTTGATTTTGTCTGTAACCGTTCAAGCTCCCGCTTTGCATGCAGTACGGTTAGAACTACAGCGAGTGTTTTTTTCCTACGATGTATTACGTTTGTATTCTTTGGTGGCGAAACTTTCTGCTCAAGAATAAGCTTTCCAATCTCCTGTCTTAGTTTTTGTTCTTCTTTCTCAAGTTCCTTTGTTGATCTATCTTTGAGTTGTTTCATCTGTTTTTTCATATGGTTTTGAATATTAACTTCGTCCTAACAGAGAGCTTTGAAGAAACAACTCTCAAAACATCCCTTGCTTCTCGTTGATCAAGACCATCAACCTCAAAAAGAACTCTTCCCGGAGAAACCGATGCAACAAAATGCGATACATCTCCTTTTCCCGATCCCATTGTTACTTCTGGTGGTTTTTTCGTAAATGGTTTGTCAGGAAAAATTCTAATCCAATACTTTCCGTTTTTTCTTGTCGCGCGAGCAAGAATGACTCGAGATGCTTCAATCTCGCGGTCTTTAATCCAACCTGGCTCAATGGTCTTCAGTCCAATGCTTCCAAAATTCAGTAGATCTCCTTTTACGGCAATTCTTCTCCAACTCCCCCTAAACTGTTTTCGATATTTTTGTCTTTTTGGCGCTAACATTGTAATAATTTAAAATTATTTACAGATCCACACTTTTATCCCGATATATCCTGACTTTGTCAGCGCAGGATACTGTGCGTACTCTACATCCTCACGAATTGTTGAGGTTGGAATTGTTCCTTGAAAATATTTTTCACGTCGTGAGATCTCCGCTCCTCCAATTCGTCCTCCGAGTTGTACTTTTATTCCTTTTCCTCCCGATTCCATAACTCTATTCATTGTGTTATGGACAACGGCTCTGTGAGGAAGACTCCGAATAAGTTTTTCTGCAATAGTTTGGGCCACATAGTAAGAGTTGAGATATGGTTTTTTTACCGGCTCAATCTTTAGATCTACCTTTATCTCTTTATTTTGTTTGTCCGATTTGAGTTCGTCCATTATCGATTTTTTGACCTCATCCAGTCCCTTTCCTCCACGACCAATAATCATTCCCGGCTTGACAGAGTGGAGTATAACGGTTATTTTGTTAATTGCCCGCTCAATATCAACTTCCGTCACTGATGCAAATTTAAATTTCTCCATTAGTTTGCTTCTGATTCGTGTATCGGAAAGTAGTGTATCTCTATATCGTTTTTTATTGGAAAAGAACCAGCGCGAGTTCCAGTTGTATAAAATCCCGATCCGTAGTCCTTTTGGATTTACTTTTTGTCCCATGTTATTTCTCCTTGCCCGCCGATTTGATAGGCTTTTTTACTGATAACTTTTTCTTCTGATCAACCGTTTCTTTCTTTGATAACGCATCAGTAGGGGACGTTTCTGCAGTAAGGACAATTCTAATATGTGCGGTTCTTCGCTTAAACGGTTTTACCCCACCTCGCCCTCCAGCTCGAAATCTACGAAAATCCTGACCCTCCTCAACCATAAGCGCCTTAAAAAGAAGAAGCTCATCCGATGATTTAAGAGAACTTTTTGCATTCGTAATTGCCGATTTCAATGCTTTATAGAAAATAAATCCTGCTTTTTCATTACTGTAATATAGTGCCTTAAGCGCCTCAAATGGTTTCATTCTTTTTATATCGTTCATAAGAAACCGAAGTTTCTTTGGTGAAATACGAAGGTTTTTTATGTATGTTTGAGATTCCATAAAATTATTTTCTTCGTTTTACAATTAACATGTTGCTCCATTTATTTCTCTTTCTTCTTCGTGTTCCCTTTGCGGGCTTTCCCCAGGGCGTCTTCGGATGCATTCCTTCACCGGATTTTCCTTCTCCACCACCGTGCGGATGGCTTCGAGGATTTTGAGCAGTGCCACGAACGGTTGGACGAATGCCCATAAGGATCTTTCGTCCGGCTTTTCCAATAACTTCTTCCTTGTGTCCTACATTTCCCACCATACCGACTGTGGCATAGCAGTCTTTAAGAAATCTACGTACCTCTCCTGATGGAAGTTTCAAATGGACGTATTTTTCTTCCTTTGCAATCACTGTAGCAGCCGTTCCCGCTCCTCTAATCATCTTCCCTCCTTGTTTTGGATACAGCTCTATATTGTGAACCTGTACTCCAATCGGAATCTTTTTCAGGGGAAGTGTGTTTCCAACCACGATATCTGCATTCTCCGATGTAATGACTGTATCTCCGACTTTAAGATCCTTGGGGTGAAGAATATAGCGTCTTTCTCCATCAGCGTATGAGATTCTCGCAATGTGTGCGTTTCTATTTGGATCGTACTCAATCCTGATAACTTCACCTTTTACCCCGTGCTTATCTCTTCGAAAATCAACAACTCGATAATAGCGTTTTTGCCTTCCTCCTTGGTGTCGTACAGAAATATGCCCAGACGAATCTCGACCTGAATGTTTTTTCAGAATTGAGATCAAACTCTTTTCCGGCTCGCTCGATGATTTATATAGTTTCTTTTTCATAGTGTTATGATTGAGGGAATAAATCGAGCTTTCCCTCTTTGATAGTTACGTATGCGATTTTTTTGTCGGGTAATTGTTTATAAATAAATCGTTTTCCGGTCCTTCGCATTTTTCCTTTTCGAATAGTAATTCTTATCTTCTTTATTTTGACAGGGTACAAGATCTCAAGAGCGCTTTTTACCTGAGCTTTTCGAGCCTTTTGAGCAACATAAAACATGTAGACACTTTTTTGTGCCAGTTGTGTTCCTTTCTCTGTCAGTACCGGTTTGAGTATTACTGAATTCGGTTTCATGTCTTTATATAATGTTTTTCTAAGTCAACTAACGCTGTTTTTGTGAATAATAACTTTTCTGTGTTTAGAACATCGTATGCGTTTAGAGTTCTTACGTCTCGCAATATAACCCTATCAAGATTGCGAGAGGCCAGAACAAGATTGTTCTTTTTCAGCTCAGGGAGAACCAGGAGGAGCTTTTTTCCGGAAAGTTGAGCGTTTTTTAAAAGAGTTGAGAACGTCTTTGTTTTTGGTTCAATGTTTATACTCTCATCAACCAAAGCCGCAATACCACCGTTCTTATGCGCAAGAGTGAGAGCTGAAAAAAAGGCTCTTCTCCGTTGTTTTTTTCCAAGCTTGAGCGAATACTCTCTTGGGTGTGGTCCAAACGCAACTCCTCCTCCCACAAAAATCGGGGCGCTTCTTGCTCCATGTCTTGCACGGCCGGTTCCTTTTTGTCGATAAATTTTTCTTGTTGAACCCTGAATCTCTCCCCTTCTTTTCACGGATGCGGTTCCCTGTCTTTGATTTGTCAGATACACATGCACATATTGAGCTAAGAGTTTTTTATTTTCTGCAGTTGAAAAAATCTCCTTTGAAACGGAAACCGTTCCCTTGGTATTCCCTTGAGAATCGAGCAATGGGACAGTAAGTCCCGCTTCTTTTTTTTGAGAAGAGGTTATACGCTTGTGTGATTTCTTTGGTAGTATTTTTTTTACTGCTTTTTTTTCTGGCATGATTATTGTTAACTTTTCACTTTTACCGCCTCACTTTTAACCTCAATGAGTCCACCTTTTGCTCCAGGAATTAAACCTTTAAGGAGTAATCCGTCCTCCTTGACATCAATAACCTCTAATCCTTTTATCGTAATCCGATCGCCCCCCATGCGTCCCGCCATCCGTTTTCCTTTATAGACACGGCCTGGAGTGGTTCCTTGTCCGATTGATCCTGGTGCGCGTTCGCGATCCGATTGTCCATGCGTTCGAGGGCCTCCTGCAAACCTGTGACGTTTTACCACGCCTTGAAATCCTTTTCCTTTTGATGTCCCAGAAACCGTTACTTTGTCACCTTTTTTAAAAAGAAGTATTGGTTTTATTTCGTCTCCAGAAAAGAATTTTGTTTCTCCGACCATTATTCCTATTTTTCCATTCTCCTCAATCGATTGTACTGACGGACTCTTCTCGAGGCGAAATTCCCGTAAAAAACGAAGCGGGGTTTTTATCCCCGCTTTCTCTAATGTTCCTTTAACTGTCTTTTTAATGTTCTTTCCGACTCCAAAGCCGAGCTGAACAGAAAAGTATCGGTTCTGCTCTGGAATGCGCATGCCGATAATGTGGCAGGGTGCTGTCTTCAGCAAGGTCACAGGAATACGAACTCCGTTTTCATCAAACATCTGAAATTGTTCTGCTTTTTTACCAAGAATAAAACCTGACATATATCACTTAAATTTCATACAAAAATAGCCCCAGATTGGGGCTCTATAAAAAGATTTTCCAATCCGAGAATGTTAAGACGGGATTTTCCAGTTACGGAAAACTACCATGTGAGAGTATTATATATCACGCAAGAATCAAGGTCAAGAAGAAGAACGAAGAAGGTTCTTGATTTTACTTTATTATAGGTGTATACTTTCGCTTTTATGAGTAGGGTTGAACTTCTCGGAGAACTTCATGGTCTGTTGCCTTCTGTAGAACTCTATCCTACCGCGTTAAATGCAGAAGCCGTTTTAACCCATCATACCCTTCTAACAACCAATCATTATTTTTATGTGAGAAATCATGATAAAGAGTATCCGCGACTCAATCGTGAGACATACAAATTATCTGTCACCGGCGCGGTTAACAACCCTCTTGAGATCGATTACAAAGAGCTTTTTGGCCTTCCCCGTCATTCTAAAACCATGACTCTTGAATGTGCGGGAAATGGTCGCTTTCTTATCCCATATAGTAAAGATCGGATCAGAAGTAGTGAATGGTGGGGTACAAACGCCGTATCCACTGCCAGATGGTCTGGGGTCTTACTTAGTGATGTATTAGGCAATGCAGAATTGAGGGATGGAGCTTCTGTAATACGTCTTATTGGAGCAGATCAGGTCGAGGTAGACGGAATTAAACAGCCCTACGCTGGCCACATACCTGTCGACTTATTAAAAGAACGGGAGGTTATGCTAGCTTATGAGATGAATGGTTCCGAGCTTCCTGTCGAGCATGGATTTCCGCTGCGAGACGTTGTTCCTGGTTGGTATGCGATGCGCAACGTAAAATGGCTCACCAGGATCGAAGTTCTTACTGAAGATCAGGCAAGAGTCGTCAAGGATGAGGATATTGTTCAGGGAAAACGCTATTATATCATTGGGGAAGATGGTGAGATCACCGTCCTTACAGAGATGAAACCTAAATCTATTACTACTTCTGCTCTCTATGATGGTCGCAATCTGACTCTAAGAGGCTATGCTTGGAGCGGCGACTCGAGGGATATTAAAGGAGTCGAAATAAGCGCGGATCAAGGTGATACATGGCAACGGGCCAAGCTTGACCACACAGGAGGACCGTATGAATGGCGGTTATGGTCATTTGACGACATCGATGTTTCGGGTCAGAATACGTTTGAGATTTTTTCTCGAGCATTAGGTACCGATGGCAGAGGTTTTATTCCACTTCAACCTGAATTTACTGAACTTGATGCAGAGCATAATCCATTTGGATACATAAATAATGGATGGCGCTCCCATGGAGTGAAGATCACTGTCCTTAAAACTACATCTTGATTTCGACTTCGACGCCGGCAGGAAGCTCCAAATGTTGGAGAGAATCTATCGTCTGATTGGTAGGATTTACAATATCAAGGAGTCGTTTGTGAATAATAAGCCCAAAATGTTCGCGCGCATCTTTATCTGTAAACGGAGATTTATTTACCACATATATCTCGCGCTTTGTGGGAAGAGGAATCGGTCCAAGCACCGAAGCTCCTGTCTTAATTGCCGTGTCGACAATCTTCTGACACGTATCATCGATGAGACGGTGATCATATGATTTCAGTTTGAACCGAATGCGTCCTTTAGGCATAGTTTAAATGTGCGAAAACTAGAAAAACCCCCAGTCTTCTTTATTTTAAGATCTTCGTTACAACTCCTGCTCCGACGGTGTGACCACCTTCGCGGATCGCAAATTTGAGTCCCTCCTCCATTGCGACAGGATAAATGAGCTTTCCAGTGATCTTAATATTATCTCCTGGCATCACCATCTCTACTCCAGAAGGAAGGTTAGCTTCACCCGTCACGTCCGTGGTTCGGATGTAGAATTGTGGGCGATATCCGTTGAAAAACGGCGTGTGTCGCCCGCCTTCCTCTTTGGTGAGGACATAAATCTCTGCCTCAAACTCTGTATGAGGCGTAACAGTGCCGGGCTTTGCGATAACCTGCCCACGCTGAACGTCATCTTTCTCTATTCCTCGGAGAAGAAGCCCTACGTTATCACCTGCACGAGCTTCATCAAGCGATTTTCGAAACATCTCGATACCTGTAACGATTGTTTTTGAGGTCGCCTTGAGACCGACAAGCTCTATTTCTTCATTCACTTTAAGCACTCCTCGCTCTACACGACCGGTCACGACAGTGCCGCGACCTTGAATCGTAAACACATCCTCGACAGGCATCAAAAACGGCTTATCGATATCGCGGACAGGCTCTGGAACGTATTCATCGACCTTCTGCATAAGCTCCTCAATCGCTTTTTCTGCTTCAGCATCTCCTTGGGTTGCTTTCAGTGCGGATCCCTTGATGACAGGAATCTTGTCTCCAGGATATCCGTATTTCTTAAGAAGTTCGCGGACTTCCATCTCGACAAGCTCAAGAATCTCTTTGTCCTGTACCATATCAACTTTATTCAAAAAAACGACGATTGCAGGTACGTTTACCTGTCGCGCAAGAAGAATATGTTCTCGAGTCTGTGGCATTGGACCGTCAGGAGCTGACACAACGAGAATTGCACCGTCCATCTGGGCTGCACCTGTAATCATGTTCTTGATATAGTCTGCGTGACCTGGTGCATCAATGTGGGCATAATGTCGCTTCTCTGTCTCGTATTCTGAGTGGTGAATATTGATGGTTACTCCGCGAGCCTTTTCTTCTGGAGCCTTGTCAATTTCTTCGTATTTCATGGCTTTTGCAAGCCCCTTTTTCGACAGAACCAGATGAATTGCTGATGTAAGAGTAGTTTTACCATGATCAACGTGACCAATGGTACCAATATTCAAATGAGGTTTATTCCTCTGAAAAACACCTTCTGCCATATAAATTAATAAATAAAACTACCCCCGATTTAATCGGGGTGAAGTAATTATAAACAAAAGAAAAAAAATTGCAATACGAAAAGAGTTGCTTTTTTCTCTATTTATCAGATATCATAGTTGTAGAAATGAGAAAAGTCAAGACATTTTTTCATGTTTTTACAAATAGTTTCTTCCCTCAAACGCATTATTATCGTAACCTTCTTAAAACTCCGCTTTCTTTTTCATTGAAGTATTTTTTCGGTATCGTCTTTCTTGTCAATTTGCTTTTTTTTCTTTTTATTACGGTAATATTTAATAACTCACGGGCGGTGTTGGTGAGACGTTCCATGCAAGCGCTTCAGAATTTTCCTGCGGATCTGCATATCTCTATTAAGCATGGCATGTTGACGACAAACTATGATCGTCCGTATTTTCTTTGGGTTGGTGACGATGATCAAAAATTCTTGCTCGCCGTTATCGATGAGACTGCGACACAGGATAAAATTAAAGAATATCCAACAGAGGTGCTTTTTACAAAGCAAGCGATTGTGCTAAAACAAACAGATCAACCCACAATCTATCC